>ERZ791878.773-NODE-773-length-17921-cov-73.958133_pt1 | contig 17921 bp, 15 predicted proteins | sample MGYA00510277_ERZ791878 | MGnify/ENA primary metagenome ERZ791878 (study PRJEB30046, sample SAMN00792094) | human gut metagenome | study: EMG produced TPA metagenomics assembly of the A metagenome-wide association study of gut microbiota in type 2...
TCTTGCCAACATCTGCCACGACAGTTTCGACAAATCGCGCAATGGAGCCCTCCAGTTCAATTTCGGAGTTAACTTTTAGGAACAGACAAAAGCCCCTGATGCAAGAACACATCAGGGGCTATAAACTATTAACTATAAACTTCACACAGTTCCAAGTATCGCTGGGCGAGGTCATGGATGAACTTTCGTCCTCGTTCGGTCCATACGAGATAGGTATGGGTGTAGGCTCTGCCCATCTTCTCCTGTCTGCCATCGCTCTTCGGGTCGAGGAAGGCGCTGTAGCGGGTGCGGCTCTTCGCTAAGCCCATGTGGGCGTAATCGGCATAAAGTAGATACTGACCGCTCTGGTAATACTGGATATGGAGGGCACAGAGCGAGCGGTTCAGCTCCTGGGCTGTGATACCGAGTTCCTTCGCAATCTGCGTAGTAGTGAAGCAGGAAACGGAATCGAGCACGTTATCGCTATAAAGCGCTTTAGGCAGAAGATTACCCACCTGATTCTCCAACTGTATGATGTTCTCACCATTCTTGGCGTTGCGAACCACCTGCTCATCCACCACATCATTCAAGCGGCGGATTTCCGTATCCTGTTCGCCGATAAGTTTCTTCTGCTGTTCAATCTGCAGACGCTGCTTCTTCAGCAGATTCTCCTTCTCCTTGAGCGTAGCACGGAGGATTTCTTCCGCATGTCGGATTGTCTCCTCATCACTCTCGCCCTGCTGAACCGGGATATAACCGCCCGTCTTGCGAATCTGTGGCAGCACATCGGCCGTAACCCAGTTTTTGAACTTCACGGCAGTAGAAAGCTTGGAGCCGAGAACTAAAGCATAGAAACCGCTCTCGTTGACGAAGAGCATCTGACACCAGCGATTTGCTGCAGTTCCATCCTTCTTCTTGCCAGTCACTACCCATACGTCGTGTTTCACGACACAAGGGTCATCAACATGTCGTTGGATGGCATCACGCTGGTTTTTATACCCCAGCACATCACAGATATCCTTTGCACAGAACAAAGGTTCTCCGTTCTCATCGGTCAAGGTACGAATCTTACCGAATTCAGGGTTTTCAAACACGACAGCAACAGCTGCCTTCTTATCCATTTCTACTTTTTTATTTGTATTAACTGACTTTACCATAATAATTTGTTTTTAAAAACTAATAACTTAACATTCAACACTAAATGATCGTAATCCAAACGCTCTCCTCCCGTTCCCTCGCTGCGGTAATGGCATTCATGAGCCTGTGCAACCAGATGCGGGAATTGAAGACGGCACCCTGTAATTTATTTTCACCTACCAGAATGCAGCCCTGCGTATCATCGGGATAATTACCGGCATGGATGCGGATGCCCTCAAAATCAGGAACACCCTGCACAAGCGGAAGCCACTTCTTAAATCTCGGCGATTTCGAGATAACAACAGCATATGAGCCTTCCGGTATCGCCGTATGACCCGGTATCTTGCGGGCTTTCTTGCCCGATACCCTGCTGTACCGTCCATCCTCCTCTTCCGGCTTCAGTTCGACACCCAGGAGGTTTCTCCACGTAGGCTCCAGGGTATCACAGAAGTAATGCTCCTTGTCCAACTTCGCCATATCGAAGCTATGTTCAAAGATACGCTTGTCGCCTATTTTTACCCCCGAACGCCAAGTACGCTTTACATCCTTATCGCTCAGGATATAAAGATGACCTATCGTATAAGTCTTCTTCTTTGCTATTCTTTTTACTACTATTTCCATACGCTATGAATTCTCCTTTCGGAATTTAAGTTTAATAAAAACTGAGGAACTGAATTTCTGAGGAACCGAGTTGCTATCCTTAACCTTGATGTAATGACGCTCCTTCCAGTTACCTAACATTCTTGAAGTTCCCTTCTTATCCATACCTCGTGCTACACGCAAGTCTATCACCTGCTGGTAAGTAAACTCATCCGGCAACTGCATCAGCATGTTGGATGGTCCTCGCTTGCTCGACTTCTCGCCTGTATCATTCGCCCTCTTGATGGCATCACCGAAGAAACGCATCTTGCAGTAGAGGTCGTAACGCTCGCTCCAGCGGATGAACTCGTCAATCTCCGGTTCCCATTTGCAACCATTCGCCACATACAGCACGCATGCTTTCAGGTAGGCAATGACGTTGGCACGGAAGGAAAGATTCTCGTAAACCCTATCCTGCGACAAGCGCGAGAACTCAGCATTCTCTTCCTTCAGTTTGAGGGCAAGCTGGAATGCCTCAGGGCAGTCAATCAGTCCCCTGGCGTTGTTCAGATTCTCGATATAAGGCTTCAGCGCCTCACGGTAAGCATCATCGTAATCGCCGTAAACAGGCATTTCGTCACCGATTTCACGCTCCGGAATGGTACAGAAATTGATACGGCTTATCGGACCGTCTGTCAAAACTTTTGAGAAGTAGCGTTGCCCTTTCTGAATGGTGGTAGATGCATTCCAGTTGAACCTGATCGTTACCCTTTCTGTCACACTTTGAACGCCAACGCGCTGTTGGCCAAAGAGGTTGAAGGGGTCGAAGGCGAGACACATGATGCGGAACTGCTGGTTGCCGCTGCCCCGGAGTGCATCAAACTGATCCAGCTCGTTAAGCGAAGTATAGAGGAAACGCCCCTGCGCCTCTGCGGTTCGCATCACGAATGCCGGACTGGTCATATCAGCATCAATCTCCTGGATAACGAGATTATCCGGTCGTTTGCGCTTATCCTTGTTGGCACCCTTGCGCGTCACTTCCTCCTTCCATTCCTTCTCACGTTTCAGATTCTCCGCATCCCGCTTTCTGATATCCTCCATAATATACCTAATCGGCTTATCCACAGACGATTTACCTGCACCCGTACCGGCAAGCAAGCAAGTAGAAAGCGTAGCCTCATGCACTACATTATCAATATATCGGAAGCTCGTCTGCCAGAGGTGAGTAGCCAACGGTGGAAAGATAGCGTGCGCCACTGCCGGCTTATAAACCTCCGGTGTCCGAGATATCAGCAGTTCCACCAGTTTCGGCAGTTTCTCCGGCATCGCTGGCGGTTCCGGATAATCCTCCTCGGTACTTTGAACTTGGAGATTTGAACTTTGAACTGTATAATTACCATCTGCATTTGAATTTTTCACTCTTCGTTCTTCACTCTTCACTTCATTCGCCTTCTGCTCCGCCAGCGCATTCACCCTTATCACATCCCTCGACATCGGCTTGGAGCTGTCAGCATATTTCGCATAGAAATCATGTATCAGCTGATGGCAGTCATCCTCCTGATAGTAGCTCGGCATTTTCGTCCTCACCACCTTCATCAGTTCCTCCTCACTCATCACCCTCGAAGCGCCTGCGCTCATAATGGCAAGGAGCGAAGAGTGCCGAGACCCGATGGTATCAATCGCCATTCCTTCAAGCCCAGCCGACTGCACGAACAGATCAAAGGCTATCAGATTCTTCTCGCTGGCCTCTCCCAGTTCACCAGAGCCATGATTGCCCGAAAGTCTATTGTTTTGAACATTGTCATTGCTATTGCCATTAACTGTAAACTGTAAACTATTAACTTTTGCATCTCCCCTTCCGTCAACCGTCAGTCCACGGTCCAGAAAAGCCTTTCTGCGAGCCTGTATCTCGCTCTCCGGCATCACTGCGCACCACATTTTAGACCGGTAGATTTCCGAGTCCTTATCCGTCAGGAAAATCATCCTCTCAGGTGTGATGCAGCTCTCATCATAAGGCACGCCCAGCGCCTCACAATACGCCTTCTGCGTCTCTTCGATGGTCATCCCCACCGGCATTCTAATCCCGATATGCAGCTTCTTGCGAGCGCTATAACAGAGATGCAGCAACGAGCCGTTCCATATCCCCGAAGAGCAGTTCAGCTCGCGCGCCTTCTCAATCGCCTTTTCCACATACTCCTTATCATCCACATCAATAATCGTCTGGAAGAGAAAGCTTTCCGGCAAGGCATTCTCCTGTCTGCGCACATTATTCTTGAACATGCCGTAGTGCGGACAGAAGAAAGGCAGCTCGCTCTTGAGCCTTTCCTGCGCCTTCTTCACCGCCTGCGCATCGTTCAAATCCACTCCGTCAATCGGCAATTCACCCCGAATCTGCTGAATCATCTTCTTGATTTCCTTCGACCCGATGACCTTATCATAAGTATCGATATTGTAAGAAAAAACTTTCCCCTTATTTCCCTTACGATAAGGATTAATTGCCACTACATGTACTGTCTCCATTTTACCTCCATATTTTTATTAATCGAACACTTCGCTGTTAATCATGATATACCCTGAGCCATAACTTACATTGATAGGAAGAATCAGCGAGTTATCCGAAATCTCGTCGACCCCGTTCGCCTCGAAGAGCGAAGCATTCTCAGCATCATTCAGTCTGCTCTTGACGAACCCTATTACCCATTTTGCCGCAATCTTCTCGGCAGCAACACGCCTGTCAACAAGGTCCTTCACCAGCTGTTCATCGCAGAAGTTAAGATCCGCATTCACGTTCTCAGCCTCCGCTTCTTCCTTCCCCATTTCCTGGTTCTCGAAGAAGAGGTTATACTTGATTTTCATATCCTTCATCATCATGATGTTCAGATTTTTCAGTTCCCCCTCCGAGTCAGCAATCGTCTCATAGAGTTTCTGTACCGACTTCTTGAAGATGTTCTTCACGTCCATCAGACAGTAATAGATTTTCCCGTCAATCACCACCACCCTCAGTTTTCCGTACTGCGGATGAACAAAATAAAAAGGTTTCATTGCTTTCATCTTATAAATTCCTTTTTAAAACAGTTGGGCGCTCCCACAACGGTTGATGTGCCTATACACAAAAGCCCCCGAAACCCAGACCATATCGGTTCTGAATTCCGGGGGCAAATGTACGGCGATTCTGCGACACTGCTATGGTACGATGAAGTACGGTCGTACCACATCGTACCAAAAATTATCTCAAAATGAATAACTACAGAAAATTGTGGAAACAGCATAATACGCTAAAACAAAAACTGCGGAAACACCCAATATCATATGTTAAAAAAGTGCGGAAACTCGATTTTTTCTATATTTTTTATTCAAATTTCATTTTTTCTCCGTATCTTTGTGGTGTAAAATGTGATACCAGTATCAAAAATAGTACTCTAATATGATATTTGAACGTAAAAAATACTTGGATGAACTTATTGCAGGACGTGGCAACGGGCTTGTGAAGATTATAACAGGTGTCAGAAGATGTGGGAAGTCTTTCCTACTGTTTGATATCTGGCATAATTGGCTATTGGAACATGGGGTGACTGATAGTCACATCGTCGAGATACAGCTTGATGATTTTCGAAACAGGCGGTTGAGGAAACCTGATGCTTTGCTCGACTATATAGATTCAAAGGTTGTGGATGATGGCAATCCTTATTATATAGTCTTGGACGAGGTGCAGCTAGTAGAAGAATTTGTGGAGGTTATTCTTAGCTTGACACACATGAAGAATGTAGATGTGTATGTGTCAGGCTCAAATTCTCGCTTTCTGTCAAGTGATGTTGTGACTGAGTTCCGAGGTAGAGGTGACGAGATACGTATCTGGCCTCTCACCTTTGACGAATACTTCAAAGGCATTGGTGGCGATATACGTAAAGCATGGCTGAACTACTATACCTTTGGCGGACTACCACAGGTGGCTTTGCTTGAAACAGAAGAAAAGAAAACAGACTATTTGCGTGGTCTGTATAAAACCACCTATCTGCGTGACGTGATTGAGCGCAACCATCTGCGCAATCCTGAAGGAATGAAGGAATTGGTACGCGTGCTAGCTTCAGGCATTGGTTCTTCAACCAATCCAACAAGAATAGCCAATACCTTTCAATCCGCACAAGGAGTAACCATAAAAAGAGACACTATAAAACAATATATTGACTATCTGAAAGACTCTTTCTTGATAGAAGAATCCTTACGCTATGATGTGAAAGGCAGGAAATATATTGGCACCGAGACAAAATATTACTTCGCAGACATCGGCATTCGTGCTGCCATTCTCAACTATCGTCAACAAGAGGAAACACACATTATGGAAAATATTATCTATAATGAACTCCGAAGCCGTGGATATAATGTGGACGTGGGATTAGTAGAACTTGGTGGTAAGGATGAGAACGGCAAGTTCATAAGAAAGCAGTTAGAGGTTGACTTTGTAGTAAACCGTCCTCCATACAGAGTGTATATTCAGTCGGCTTTCCACATGCCAACGCCAGAGAAGGAACAACAAGAGCGACGCCCACTATTGTCAATCAATGACCACTTCCGTAAGATTGTTATTGTTGGTGATGATATTCACCGCAAGGAAGACGAACTCGGTGTATTGACTATTGGATTATTGGATTTCTTGACGGACAAAAAACTGCTGGAGCAAGGCTAACTGTCCTTTTGTTCCATAGTTGCATTGCAGTGAGCATACTTCTATGAAAAGCCCCCGAAACTCAGACCATATCGGTTCTGAATTTCGGGGGTAAATTATCTCAAAATATCCATGATTTCCTCATCAAAATCATATTTATAAGCATGATCCTTAGCTTTATTGAATCCACCTCTCAAACTTTCTGCATCCATATCCCAGAAAATGCCAAACACTTTCCAGGTGTGCTGGATGTTCAGTTCCGTTGCCAGTATATCGGCAAGTTCCCCTCTTTTCCACCACGGCATTTTGTTGACGGGCTTGAAATCATCATTCAGGATTTGAGCATTTCTAAGTAGTCGGAATATCTTGGTTGCTCTGTCATTGCAAAGTTCAACAGGAACAACCCTGCCTTCCAATAGAAAACAAGACGGTATATGTTCTTCATCTTTTCCTGGTTTAGATTGGTCATTCACCACTTCCAAGTCGACCGTAGGAGCTCTGTCTCTCGCTCCTGCAGAACCCGTTCCTGGCTCTTCCTCTTCACTCTCTTCATTCTCCTTTTGCTGTTCATCATCTTTACCAACAATCATTCTGGATTGATCACGGAAGACGATTTTATCTATTCTAATTCTCATCTTCCATATCCATTAACTGTTTGAAACTAGCAGAATCAATAACCACTTTGCTGTTGCCACTGAATTCTACGTTAATAACTACCTCGATGTTAACCGGTCCAGTCTGCACTAGCCAGATTGGCAATCCGTAAAATATTTTAGTCATATATCTTCACCTTTTAAGATAGACTAAATTTACTTCCTCTATTTTAAAGAAGAGGTGGCCCCTGGAAGTTTTCCAGGGTGAATCCTTACTTCGGAGACATTGAGCTGCAGAGCAGTATGAGGAATGTCCCCCTAAATTTCATGTTGTATCTTTCATTTTTACACTGGTTAAGTTGTTGTTATTTATAAGAACTTATTACTCTCTACTGGTGTCAGACGACATAATCTCTTCTGCCCAGTTATATTTATTTTATTCCTTGCGTTACGAATTTACGCAAATCAATTTTCTTCTTATTCAGGTCTTTAACCACTTCTGCCCCTGCCCCAAAGATTTCTTCATATTGTCTTTTCAGATTTTTTATGAGTGCAAGTCTTTCGTCTCTATCTGTGATATGTTTTTTAGATTTGTAGTTGTCGACAGCCTCATATTCAACATGAAGATAATGACCTATAATGTGGCAAAATTTTGCAATGGTATCAAACTTTATTTTAGAATCGAAATTTAGGAACTTTCGAATCGTATCATAAGAGACATGAAACTCCTTCACGATTGATTTTCGAGGAGAAATATCCTCACCAATCATGATACTGAGAAGAGATCCAATCCTCTCTATATATGATAATCTCACCAATCTAACAGCCGGAGATTCTGAATTTTCTATTTCTTTTGCTTCTTCAACCATTGCTAATTTTATTTTGTTCGTGTAAAATTAACAATAATCGTTGGAACCCGCAAGCGTTTTACGTCCCCTTAGGACGTAAAAAGAGTACTACTTTTTTAATGATTCTCAGAAAAGTATACAAAAAAAGGGAAAAAGTGAGCAATTTACGTTACTCGCCTTCTTCCCCTTACTTATATGGTTACAGAATAAACTCATTTAGTTCATCCCTGTACTTCTCCCACATAGGCATGTGCTTGTCAAGCACAGCTCTAAACTGAGCATCGTGATTTTTAGACACGATGTGGGCTAACTCATGCACCACCACATACTCGATGCAAGGCTTAGGTTTCTTCGCCAATTCCAGGTTAAAGAGAAGCTTATGGGTGCGCTGGTTACAACTACCCCACCTTGTCTTCATTTCCCGAATAGTAAAGCCACCACATTTCAAGCCCATCTTCTCTTCCCATTTAGGAACCAGCGTATCCAGCAAATGCATCAACTTAGCTCGATACCACTCCTTCATGGCATTAGCCAGATACACCTTGTCGGCACCATACTTCACGAATAGGTTGATATATCTGCCACTGATTTTAACAGTCGGTCCAAAACCCTTCTCGTGAACTTTAAGCAGATATCGACGACCCATGTAATAATGGTCTTCGCCCGATACATAGATACGGTCACTCTGTCTCTCAGTGCTATTGATTCGAGCAATGGCTTGTCGAATCCATACCAGATGGTCGATGGCATAAAGCTGGAGACTTTCTAGCGTCATAAACTCCGGAGCCGAAATATGAACCCTTGCATCAGGCGGATACACGGCAAGATGAATATGCTTGATATTCTTACGTTCCACCTCAATATCAATATCACTAACAGTAACCTTTTCCATACTCATCATGAAGTTTGATTATATCATATATCTTCTGCGCCATTTCGTCTCCCAGCAATTTTGCGAGTGCTTTGATCAATTTTCTTTGTTTCAACCTATTATCTCTGAAACCAACAAGGGCATTCTCCTTGATTACCTCATGAGCCCGAATAGCCAGGTATTCATTCTGTCCCAAGTTATCATAGAGAGCTCGCATGCCAGGGGTTTTGATGGATTCGGGATATGAATTGGCTGATTTTCCTCTCGCTTTCTTTACAAGTTCTATCAGTTCTTTCATATACTCTTCGTAATCCAGCATTTCCTTTTTGCGCTTATCTATCAACTCCTGCAAGATGATGGAAAGCTTTCCGTAATAAGCAGGATTGAAAGGACTGTCCTTGCGGATTACTTCACGCAGATTCGCTTCTACGGTCTCTGCTGATGCCCTGCCATATTCATCTTTCAGTTCGTCAGGCAAATCATTGAGCTGTTCTTCATTTTGAGCAGCCACAATATCCAGAAAAGAGGTATCGTCCAGTTTGGCTATCACCTCACTGTCCTCAGCCTTCACATAAAGATCAAGAACCTGACGCATATCCGGTTCATAACGTCTCATATCAATATGGTCGTTACTGCGCAGTTCTATCTCACGCTTCAAGGCATCATACTTCTTGGCACATTCAGCATACTCCTTGCGTTCCGCTTCGCTATACCCCATATCCTCCAACGAATTGGCTAAGTTGGTATAACAATTCAGATAGCGGCGCACATACTTATAAAGCTTAGAGCGCTTTTCCGCATTATCATCCAACTGCTTGTCCATCTCCTCTTCCGGGGCATTATCATCATAGACAAAATATCTGAAGAATCCTTCTCTTGTCTGAGGATGAACGAGAGCCAGCAAGGCTTCCACCTGTTCCTTGGCTTCTTCCAAATCCTTTCGGCACGCCTTGTTTTTCTCCTTGATATAGCCTTCGATATCTTCTTTGTCATAGCCGCTCAAAGCAGCCCCATCAGAAGTATAGTCGCCAATGGCTCCTGATATGCATTCAAACAGATTCTGATAATCTACAATGTAGCCATATTCCTTATCATCGCCATCTACGCGATTCACACGGCAGATAGCCTGGAAGAGATTATGGTTTTCCATGTGCTTATCAATATAAAGCACACAGGCAGATGGAGCATCGAAACCAGTAAGCAGTTTATCTACCACAATCAGGAGGCGCATATTCTTAGGATGGTCAATAAATTCCTTCTTGGCATAGGCCTCAAAGGCAGAAACGCTTTTATGTCCATCAGTCATTTCCTTGTAGATGCGATATTTGTATTCATCCTCAGATTCGTTCTCGCCGGATGATGCCATATTGATATCATCTGCTTTTGCCTCAAAGCTGGTAATCACGGCACAATGTCCCTTTAAGGCTGTCTTCTGAAAGGCATCCCAATATCTGCAAGCCTGATAAATGCTGTCTGCCACAAGAATGGCATTACCACGCCGGTTCACCAGCATCGGCGTGGTGTCCATATCCAAGCAAATATCACCCACCACTGCATCTATACGCTGACGGCTGCTGAAGATGTTCTGCATGGTTGCCCATCTACCTTTCAGCCGGGCTGCAGCCACCTTATTCAGTCCCTTTGTCTTCTTCTCAAACCAGGCATCTATCTTATCTTTGTTGCCCAAGAACTGGTCAACTTTTCTTGACTCATAGCGCAGGTCGAGAATCACACCGTCTTCTACGGCTTCATTAAACCTATAGGCATGAATCAGCGGGCCGAAGGTCTGCCAGGTATCTTTCTTCTGTGTATGGAGAAGAGGAGTACCCGTAAAACCTATCATCATTACATCTTTGCCCATGATGGTTTTCATAGCTTCATGCAGATAACCGCCTTGCGTTCTATGACACTCGTCGATGAAGACGAAGATGTTTCCCTTTGCCTTAAATCCCTGAGGAAGTTGTGCTACAATATCCTCCAGATACTTTTCCAGGGGTATCTCTGATTTCACTCCAGCCATATCGCCCTTACCTTCCACATTCTTCTTGCCAAATTTATGAATCAAGGTACAGAGCAGCCAAGGAGCCTCTTCATTGAGCATACCGATAAGACCTGCACCGCTCTTGGCACGGGCAATAGTTTCTCCGGTATCCTTGAAACCATCAGAAATCTGTTCATCCAGTTCTTCTCGGTCGGTGATGATAACAACACGTGAATTATCAATATTCTCATGAATCCACTCTGCCAGCCAAACCATAATCAGGCTTTTGCCACTACCCTGCGCTTCCCATATCACACCGCCTTCTTTCTTCTCGCAACGTGGTTGAGCTGCCTTTACGGCAAAATACTGGTTAGGGCGACAAACCTTCTTGACTCCTGCATCAAAGACTAGAAAATCATGAATCATTTCCAGCAATCGTTCTTTATTAAACCACTGGGTAACACCCCTATCCAGTTCGTTGGGAATGTTTGCATCCGGTTCTTTCCATCTGAGCCAGAACTTTTCGGGTGTATCTATCACGCCATAATATAAGCCCTGACTATCGTTGCCGGCAAAAAGCAGTTGCACCGTAGAGAAGAAAGGACGGATAAAATTCTCCTGCTGATTGCCTATCGTCTGGCGGATACCATCATGCACGCTCACCTTACTTCGTTTCAGTTCCATCACAGCCAAGGCGATACCATTCACATAGATAACCAAGTCTGGTCGCTTCGTAAAGCTATCAGGCGTACTGCTGTTGATGGTTACTTCTTCTGCTATATAGAATTGGTTCTTATCAGGATGCTCCCAGTCTATCAGATTCACAGTAATCTTTTTGGTACCTACATCTGGAGATACATTCACTCCATAACGGAGCAGGGAATATACCTTCTCGTTCTTCTCCTGCATGTTCTGAGGTGTACAGTATGCCTCCTTTTCCAATATGGCAATGGCACGCTTCGTCTCATCCCCCGACCACTTTTTCGTATTCATCAAGTAATCGAAGAGAAGTTTTCTTTCTATGTTACGATTACAAGTACGATACTCATAGTTGCCGAGATATTCGTACTTTAGCTTCTCCTTGAAGAGAGCTAGCAATCTGTTTTGAACCGATCTTTCGGGTTCGCCTATATGTGAGTCCATAAGCTATCATTTTTACTTAATTAAACGGATCTTGCCTGTCAGGAGTTGCTGCATCATGCCTTGCTTAATCTCCTTGTATTTATCTCGCTTCTCTTCGAGTGCTGCGATTTCAGAATCGCAATCGGAAAGGATGTTGGCGATGGCGGTTTGCTCTGCCTTGGAAGTCGGAATATAAACTTTTATCAGAGATATATTCCCTAAATTAATTTTCTGAGGTATAGCAAAAACCAAAGAGTTTAACATAACTTCTTCTTTAAAAGATTTTATATTAGATAAGTAAGATATAAACTTACTGTCATATTTCTCGTTGATTTTTAGCAATGCCAAGCTTACATAAAAGCTCGCATCTACATCCCAATCCACATATTTACAACAACCAATAGAACCTATTCGAGTCATGAGAACATCTCCTTTTTCTATTCTATAATTACTCGTTAAAGCCTTATGCTCTTCAAGCGATATATGCTTAACATTTTTAAAGTCATCAGCTGTTACATTCTCCACACTATAAAATGGTTTTCCACCACTCTTTACATATTGGGGAGTTTGGTGAGTTCCATCTTTGACTTCTGCTATATCACCTAATAACATAGATTTCCATTTATCATTAAATCCTGACAATCTTTTCTTACCAGTAAGGAGCTGCTGCATAAGGCCCTGCTTGATAGCCTTCTTCTTCTCTATCTTTTTGGTTAAAGCAGAGATAAGAGAATCGACATCAGAAAGGGCTGCGGCAATGGCAGTCTGCTCTCTGTTATCACGAGGCAAGACAATATAAAAATCCCTTATTCTTTGAAGGGCCAACTTCGGTTGGGCTCCGATTGTTCTTTCTGCTTCTATAACATTTTGAATTAACGGAGACATCATATAATACATTAAATAATCACGATTACATTGTATCTCAGTAATTCTATTTGCATTTTCTGTCAAATTAGCCCCATCTAGTTCTTCTGGAATTTTTCCTACAAGCCCTAATGTACCAGCAACAGATATATAAATATCATTTTTAGATATAATATATTTCGAAATCATTGGTTGCACATTCTCTGGGACATACATTATATTAGATAAATTTAAATATCCCATATTCATATCAATGACACGAATATAAGGATACGAAGTTTTACTACTGGCAACCAAACTTCCCTTCGGTAATCGCTTTCCGCTCTTAATTGCAGAAATAGAAGATAGTTCTTTCACCTCCCAGTCCTCAGGTATTACCCCGACTTCCGTCATTTTATAACCACTTTTCATTTCAACCATACTCAATCCTCCATTCATTAAAGAACAAAACCCATTTGAGTAAGATGAGCACTCACCCTGCTTTCATAATCTTCAACTTCCTTATCAATAGAAGGAAGAGTCTGGTCATAGCGGTCTGAGATGGCAGAAAGCTGACTTTTCAGCTGCTCGACGCTACGACTCAACTCAGATTCTATGCGAGTAGAAATGGCATTTACCCACTTCTCCTTCACAAGATTCTTTACTTTCATTTCATTCTGCGCCAACAATTCATATTCCTCTTTTACACGAGACAACAACTTGTCATTAGCTTCCTTCAACTTGCCCTTTTCTACCTTGATGGAATTCTGCCACTCAATCCACTCAATAAGACGTGCCTGTTCTTCACCTTTAGTAACTTTGGCACGCTTCTTAACAGAAGCCAAGTTAACCTTCTCCTTCTCGAAATTCTTTGTATCAAATACATCATCATTCTCTTCAACAAGGCTTGTCACCTCATTTTCCATAAAAGCAATGCTGGCAGACAACTCATCACACGCTTCCAATTCACTCTTACAGAATCTATTGACGATATACTCTACAGGCAAGAGGTCACTCTCCAAATCATTCCAGGTTTTCACCAGCACAGGAACCATTTTCTTCTCTTTTTTATCCTCTTTCAGCTTAGGTCGGAGGTTAAACTTCCAGCCATCAGCCATAATCATATAGACATCATCCTGCATGGTTTCTGCCCAATAATTCATCAGCTGTTCGTAGGCATCATATTCGTCAACCAACAGGTTTCCCTCACCAAACAGATTACGAATACTTTGTCCCATTCTTTCAATAAGAGCCTTCGGCTTTTCGCTGCTTTCTGCCAGGTCGTAAATGGTTTCCTGCCACTGCTCCATAAAATCAGTTCTACAATGATGCTTCAATGTAGCTTGCTGAGTCTGATAATCCTCATTGTCGTTAATGATACCATCAATCTGCTCTCTAGATACCGCCCAGGCATAATAACCATTACCCTGTTCTTTTACCAGTTCATCCTTCAAAGTTGGCAATGCATCCCAATAATCGGAAAGCTGCTCTATATCGTGCTTTGGCAAGCCACCTTTAAGATGGGCTTCGATATTCTGTACTATCTCGGTATCACGAGCCTCAATATAACGAGGGATATTCAAATTGTAATCATTCTTCACAATCTCTTCCTGTGGAACAAAACGAGCATAATGAGGTACGTCAACCCATGCTTCCCATGTGTCAACAATACGCTGGATGTCCTCTTCACGCAGGCGGTTCATATTCCCATCCTTTACAAAGCCATCCTTGGCATCTATCATAAAGATTCCCTTACGATCAGATGCTTCCTGCTTATCAAGAATGATGATGCAGGCTGGGATTCCGGTACCATAGAAAAGATTTTGTGGTAGTCCGATGAGTCCCTTGATATAACCAGCCTTGACAATGTTCTTGCGGATTTCACCCTCTGCATTGCCACGGAACAAAACACCATGAGGCAAAATGCATGCGCCCTTACCATCAGCAGCCATCGACTTGATGATATGAAGCAAAAAGGCGTAATCGCCATTTTTCTCAGGTGGTACACCGATAGAAGAAGGAGTACGGGAGCCTTCTTCCACATCCACCACACCATTACCCCAGCGCTCAAACATGTCGTTTTCCTTAGCACTCTTCAACCATGATTTCTGGCTGAAAGGAGGATTGGCTACCACGTAATTGAAGGTTTGCAAGGCGGTAGGTGAACTGAGGAACTGTGGATTATTAAGGGTATCACCCTGCTGAATATCACAGCATTCATAGCCGTGAAGAATCATATTCATCTTAGCCATACCCACATTATTGATGTCTTTCTCCTGACCAAAAAGAGCCGTATTGTTGGGATGCAAAGACTCGCTCAAAGCTCTCAAAAGTAGTGAGCCTGAGCCACAGGTTGGGTCATAAATCGAGATATTTTCATGTAGATCCTGATGAATGCCAATCACCTTTGCCATCACACGACTCACCTCGCCTGGAGTATAAAACTGTCCCTTACTCTTACCGCTTTCTGAAGCAAAATTCTTCATCAGGTATTCATAGGCATCACCCAGAAGGTCATCATCACCAGCACGGTTGCTGGAAAAATCAAGTGCATTTTTTGTGAAAGCCGTAACAAGTTTAGACAAAGTATCTACCTTGTCCTTACCCTTACCCAGTTTGGTATCATCATTAAAATCGGCAGTATCAATCACGCCGCTCAGATCATTTTCCTCTGCAATCTGATGGATGATTTCATTCAGTCTTTCACCGATATTGCTCTTATAACGAAGCGCAAGAATATCCTCCCAAAAACATCCTTCAGGAATATTGAGAAGATAATCCTTATCAGCCTTTGCCTTGTCACTGATATATTTTAGAAAGAGTACAACAAGTACATAATCCTTATATTGGCTGGCATCCATGCCGCCACGCAACTGGTTACAGCTCTCCCATAAAGAGCTGTATAACTCAGATTTCTTAACTGCCATTTATATTAAATTTTACTGATTAATTAATGATTCAAATGGAGCGTAACCTCCCCATCAGGCATATCTTCAATACTCATCACCCATTCGATATTGCCTACCTCGGGATTTACGTCTATCAAATATTCGCTGCCTTCCTTTTGACCGACAAACTGCACGGCGAAGCGCCAAAGGCCATTTTTCTGGACTCCGGTAAAGGCAATTTGCATCGTAGAAACATTCGATAGAGATATATTGAGTTGCTTAGCTATATCTTCATAGCTAAGTATCCATTTTGGATGATTAGTATCTTGATTGATAAGACATGCTATACCTGTGGTGGTATACGAAACACCCTCAGTATCGGTAACGGCATAGTAAGAACGTGTACTATTAGTTTCAATGCAGATGACACGCTCACCTGTATTAAAGGTCTCATCCTTGCTACAACTGGCAAGAACAAGCAATAAAACAAAGGCTACCAGAGCCTGTACCCCGAACCGATAGGGGGGGGGTGAATCGTTTGATACTCATAGAGTTATATTGTTTTAGAGTTCTACTTTTCCTATATTCTTCTTCAAAAGTACAACAATATTTCGAAACATGCAAGAAAATCGGGGAAAAGTTTTATAAAAAGTTATCAGGAAGTATTAGGGGAGGCTAGTATTATATATTGGCTCGCATCAGAACTTAAAATCAAAGTCGCACTTCTCCACGTTGCGCAACTTCTCCAGTTGCTCAGCTTTATGAGCCTTCAGTTTCTTCACCCATTCTGCCAGCTTGGGAGAAGAGCTCTAACTATTGTTTCATTTACATGTACCATAAGCCTATAGATTAAAATTCGAATATTTTTAAAGCTTTTGCCCTTACAGGGCGTTGGTTTATATTTCATTAATACCCAGGGTGTTGCCCTGGGCTAGGAGCTTCTGCCCCTTCTGGGCGTGTGGGGCAAGCCGAAAGGGTGCAGCCACGGAGATCATTCGTTTCTCCAGGCAGTTCCTTATCCTTTCAGCTGCTGTAACTGGCTCTCCGACAATCCTGTTATTTCCATCACCGTGGCAGCATCCATACCATTCGCCAGCATCTTTCTGGCAATCTCAAGGTTTCGCTTCTCCATGCCCTTTTTCATTCCTTCAGCCAGGCCCTCTTCTTTACCTTCTCGCTTGGCGGTATCAATCGAATTTTTGATATCACGATATGCCATCTTGCTGGCTTCATACTCCCGCTGCTCCTGCGGAGTGAATTTTGCAATCTCGGCTTCTTCGAAGAGGCGGTCGAAGACCTTGTCGCATAACGCCTTAGGGCGCTGAGTAAGCTTGTAGAGGTTCTTCAGGGCATAGAGCCACTTGTCGTAGAGCGTTTCCAACTCATCAAGCGACTTGTTGAACTTGGCGATTTCCACGTAGATAAATTCCAGCTTATCGTAGAAAATCTTATGCGTGGCAGTATCGCACAACTGCACATGATGGCGGATTTCTTCCTTATTGAAGGCTTCCTCGTTCATATTAAAGTTGAGCAGAGCAATTGTGTAAACATGGTTGAGCTTGAAGTCCCATTCACTACCCTTGGGAACCTGCTCACGGATAGGGAAGGTGGAATAGAACAGGGCACGGTCCTTGAAATATGTCTGGTATGCATTCTGCATTTCCACGATAAACTTCTCGCCGTTTTCTCCTTCGCAATATACGTCAAAGATGGCCTTGCGGTCGGTATAGATGTCGCCCACGTGCTCCGGGTTCAGATACTTCACGTCCTTAACAACCTGTCTTCCATTGAACAAGCTGTTGAGGAAACAGATCAGCAAATCCTTGTTGGGAGCTGATCCAAAAATTCGCTTGAAACCGAAATCGGTCAGCAAACTGATATATCTTTCTTCTACCTGCTTCATAATCCGTAGATATTATTGTTTCGTTTATGTGAGCAAATTTACGACTTTATTTTGAAACACGCAAAGAATTCATAGAAAAGTTTTCGAAAAAGTTATCAGATAGTATTGGGGATAGCAAAATCTTTACTTTTTTACTTTTTTACCTTTAAAAATCCCATAAAAACCTCAGCGACGAGGAGCAGATACGCAAAATCAAGTTCCTGCCGACCTGCTCAATGACCCAGAGATTGGAAAAGCCGTAGAAGATCTTGAAGTTTCCGGCTTTACAGATGCCGAACTCAGAGCCTACGACAAGTTTTGGGATCCGGTAAGTGTTGAAAGAACCCTTATAATAGCGGAGATATTGATGACAAAAATTACCATATAATCAAGGGTCTATACGCCACCTTTTCATCGTGGCATATAGACCCCTGTCGTTTCCCGTGAGGCGCAATGTGTACCAAACCTGTTAATTATAAGATCTGTACAGGTCGAAATAGTTCATCATTTCTCGCGCTGTGCGAATCGGCAAGCC
>ERZ791878.781-NODE-781-length-17831-cov-69.316550_pt1 | contig 17831 bp, 9 predicted proteins | sample MGYA00510277_ERZ791878 | MGnify/ENA primary metagenome ERZ791878 (study PRJEB30046, sample SAMN00792094) | human gut metagenome | study: EMG produced TPA metagenomics assembly of the A metagenome-wide association study of gut microbiota in type 2...
TTGGATGAATTGGGCAATACTATCAATGCTATGGTTGGGGAGCGTATTCATCCAATGCATCAACTACAAGAGACAGACTTACTTCCACCACCGATATTTGAACACTTCTTGCTATTGAAAAAAGATGGTGACACCGGCATTATTGATTTTCGGAATCTAAGTTCGGGAGAAAGGCAAATAGCTTATACTATCAGCAACTTTATGTATCATCTGATAAACGTGGATTCCGAATGGAATGATTTTTATCAGGACAAAGACCATCTGAAAATAATCAAATATCGTTTTGTCAACGTGATATTCGATGAGGTTGAGTTATATTTCCATCCAGAATTGCAGCGTAGTTTTATGGGATTATTGTTACAGGCATTACAAAATGCACATTTTAAAAACTTGTATGGAGTAAATATCATATTGGCAACTCATTCTCCATTTCTGCTAAGCGACATACCTCATTCGAATGTGCTTTGTCTGGGTGAAGATACAATGAACGTAAAGGGTACATTGGGAGCCAATATCATAGAACTGTTGGGTGACAGCTTTTTCCTAAGTTCTGTAATTGGTAATGTGGCATCAAGAGAAATACAGAAGATTGTCAATTTATATCAAGCTGCGAAGCGAGAAGAAGACATCACCAATACTTTCAAAAAGAACAAGGAACGCTTCAAATATGTATATAAATATGTAGCAGACCCCTACTTGAAAGATTTGGTAGGAAGAATGCTTGATTATATGGAAGATTATATAAAGCGCACTAATCATGTATAAGTTTGTAAGTTCACAAGACAAAAGGGCATTGCATAGGGCTTATAATCAGCTATATGTACAAGAATTGGACAAGAAATGGGATAAAGGGGTTCGCTCTTGCCCTCGATTAGCTGGAGCAATGTTTCCTGGTATGACAGCAAAGAAACTTCTTACAGCCGACTTTAAGAAACTTGTAGATGTGTATTTCCATTATAGAAATTATATTAATGGATTGACAGATATACAAGCAAAAGAAGTTAATGACGCTGCTAAAAAAGTATTCACTTACACTTCTTTCAAAGACAATATTAGAGATTTTTTACTCAACCCTGATAATAAATTTGAAATTTGGAATTGCGTGTATTGTGACATGGCGAAAGTTTCTCCTTTTGACCATAAAGGAAAACGTGTAAGACGGTTTGATACTGAACATGTACTTGACAAAGGAAATTGTCCATTAGTAGCTTTATCTTTGTACAATTTTGTACCTTCTTGTACAACTTGCAATGGACCTGCGATAAAGGGAACACAAACTATTGGAGACACAAAAGATGAGATCGTCAAACTAAGTCCGACAAATCCCGCATACAACTTTTGGAATAACGTTTTGTTTGTTGTCAATCCGAAAGCAACTATAGCTTGGAAGAAAAGGGAGGATATACCAGATAATTTTGAGATAGACTTTGTTTACAAGGATGCAACATATAAGAAATCGGTGGATTTGTTTGGGTTGAAATCGCGCTATAATACAGATTGCTTAATGGAAGCATTGCGGTGGTTGGATAAAAAAGACAGATTCACACCTAAGATGCTACATGACTATGCAGATCTTGAAGGGTGCAGTGAAGATGCAATCTGTGAAAGAGAATTTAAGATAGATATTGATAGAAAAGAGCATAATCTCTATCGGAAGATGAAGGAAGATCTGATTGGGATTACGCCTTGGTGATCAAAATGAGTGTTGCTGTAAAAAAAATGAGAAAGAATAATAGAATATTGTTGTATATTTTTGCATGTTTGGGGGTATTACTGCTACCAAACATGATTTCATTTGTTAAAATGGAATGGCAATGGTTAGGCCACAATGTTGCAAAGGAAAATCTATGGACTTCTGTTACTTTGGCTTGTATTGCTTTATTGGTGGAATTTTTCTATAGTCATCGTCATGAATATAAAAGACAGTCCCCTAAAATATATGCAACGTCTGCTTCTCCATTATATTTTGATTCACCAACTTCGTCTGACTTATTTAATAGAAAAAGTTATGCAAAACTATTGTTGAACAAGATATATTCTTCATTTTGCAGTAAAGAAAGGAACAAACATTCTTTTGTCATTCATATTGGAGAACACTATGGACAAGGAAAGACATCTTTCTTAATGATGTTGGAAGAAGAAATCAAAAGTAGAAAAGTTCCTGTAGTCAATATCCATTTTGAGCCTTGGCTCTGCGATTCTGAAGCAGGCATAATTAACGAATTCTTTGATACATTCAGAATAGAAGTCGGAAAATACTTGCCCCGTTTGAACGGAACAATGCAGCAATATGTCAAATTACTATTGTCTTCTATTAAATATGAATCGAGGTGGTTGACAGTGTCCTTAGCTTCACTGTTTGGTTGCAAAAGTACCTTGAAGACGACTCATGACTTGATAAGGGATGAACTTATGAAGATAGATTGCCCCATCATAATTACCATTGATGATGTCGATCGTTTACAAGGTAAGGAATTAATGATGGTATTGAAAATCATCCGTGATACAGCTGACTTTCCGAATGTGTTTTATATTGTGGCAGCAGACAATATTCATCTTAATCGGATGTTGAAAAGTTTGAACATAAACAATCCTGATGAGTATCTGAAGAATTTTTTTAATTTAGAATTTCAATTACCTGCCAATGAGAATGTTGCCTTTGGGGAATTACTGAAAATGTTAGAAGGGAAATACCAAGATTTGGGAATAGATGAAAAAACGAGTGCATGGTATGTTTGGCAAATCCGGAAAGTAGCATACGTTAGGGAAGCATTTCCTAATATGAGAGATGTGTATCGTTTTATAAATTCTTACTTTCTTTCCATAGATTCAATGCAAGAGGTTAGACAACTAAATCTCTTTGATTTGTTCTTGTTGACATTGATTCAGACGTTGAATATTGAATATTACTTGCAATTGAGAGACAACAGTCTGAATTTATTAAATGTAGTACATTCTGGAAATGATATACTACTTCAATGGAAAGGTGATTTGAATGTCATTCAAAAAAGACAGGAGAAAGAAGCCATGGTACAAGTGGAAAGAATACGCACTAAAGATATTAACACCCCATATAAAGAAAAACGCTCAGAAGAAGTTGTGGTTCCAGACTTTGAAGAGACTATAAAGAAAACGATTATAACCCCTAATGACATATTGCCAGGCTTGATGAATCTCTTGTTTGGGCAAGGTACACAAAATGTAGCTCCTAATCGTGCTTGCCGACATAATATGTTTTTCAAGTATTTTGCCAATATAGATGCAAGCTATATGGTATCAAGAATGGAAGTTGTAGATATGTTGAACTCAGGCGAGAATGTATATCGTAGTAGGCTTATTGAAATGTTTGAAACTCAAAGGGATGCTCATTTTTTGTCGGAGTTTACGTATTCTATACCTTATGTGAAAAGATGCAAGGAGACTGATGTTCTGAAACGTTTCTTCATCTTTATAGCATTATCCTATAAATACAAGAGAGATATGACCGTCCACAGCATGATAAAGTCTTTGGCTGATTATGAAGGTTGGGAACCAAGCAGACATAAGTTGTTCAATGTGCTTGCTTGTATGTACGGAAGAAACAAACAAGTTAATGTAAAGGACAAACTAGATAATTTTACTCTGTTGTGTACGACTTGTTCAAACATCAACATATTGTTGGTCTGCTTAAATATCATGTCAAACCAACTTGGCTACTTTATATTTGACAGAAAATATGTGGATGAAACAAACATTCTATTGGTAGATAGATTCTTCAAGGAAAAAGTTGAAAAAAGCAAGGGTAACATTGGCATACAAGAAATAGACACGATTATACAGATACAATGTGACTATGATATGAGGGAACATTGGAATAAACGTTTCGAACAGTTGATAAAGGAAGACAAGAACACTTGCTTGAATTTATTTTGCAGATTGGTGATATTCTATAATAACGGCAATATAGAATGGGATTTTCATTACAAAAGAGCCATATTGGGAGAATCATCTTTACCGGAAGACAATCTCTTATCTAGGTTAGCAGAAGCTTTTCCTGACGAGAAAGATATATTCCATTCGCTCTTAACATTACATAATCATTGTAGGAGCTTGACTGATGTATCAAATCTTAAAGATGATGCATTTATAAAAATGGCAAGTTCAAGACAGAATAGATTGTGTACAAAGGTTAAATGCAATATTGGGCTATGAAAGCAACGATAAGAACATTTCAATCAGGATGTGGTGATTGTATTTTTCTGATTTTAGAGGATGAAAAGAGTGGTGAAAGTTTTCACATCATGATTGATTGTGGAGTTTTTACGCCAAAGATTAAGACATTTGTAGAGCATGATCTTGGAATGAGAATTGATATGCTCATTGTAACCCACTATGATGATGATCATATTGCAGGCATTATTAAAATGCTTTTAGAATTTGGAAACTTAGAAATTGGTAAGATTATATTCAATTGTTTCCAGAATTATGATGAAAATACAACCGCCAAAATTCCGCCAGAAGATAAGGAACTGTTAGATCAATATATTGTAAACATACATTTGGCACCTATTCCGAATAATACCAAAATAAGTGCTCCTCAAGCTGCGCTTCTCAGTCTGTTGTTGAAATCAAATGACAAATGGTTTAAAGCGTGGAACAGGAAAATACTTATAGAAGGTGACACTATGAATGTTGGGAGCGATACAAAATGGGGGCAGTTCTTCGTTTTATCTCCATCAAGTGAAGCATGGGATAATCTGAAAGATTACTTTGTAAAGGAATATGTGAAATGCGTTCACTCAAGACCACCACAAGGAGCATTTGAAAATCAAGATTCTAATTGGGAGATGCTTTTAAGGATAGCTGCATCGAAGCCACAAATAAAAAAGATGATACCAATAAGTTCATCTAAGATAACCAAATCGTTTCTGCAGAAAAAAGCAGCTGCAAATCCGAATGAGGCTGGTATTACTTCACCCAACAAAGCTTCATTGGCCTTGGTATGGGAGTTCAATGGAAAGAGAATATTATTGGGTGGTGATGCTATTGCCTCTCAATTGTATGAAGCGATAAGGAAGCACTATGACGGTAATCATATTTTGTTTAAAGCCATCAAGATACCGCATCATGGAAGCAAAAACAATATGAGTAATGAACTATCCCTACTAGTTGACTCTGAACACTATTTCCTAACTGGAGGAAAGAAAGATGAAGGCCCCAACTATGAAACGTTGGCGAAAATCATACTTCATCCTATTGAGGATAGAATTCAATCCCACACGGTTCATTATAACAGAATACAGAATCTTACCGAACTTCAATGTTTGATAAAAGATGAATATAAAGAACTCTTAGAAAGCTGTAAGGCAAAACTAACCAATGAAAATGAATACACATTTGAATATTGAGGATGTTGCTGGAAGCATTGTGGTTCCAGTTTGGTGTGGAAGTGAAAGAGGAACAGCCTTCTTCATTTCACCAACGAAATTGCTGACAGCATTTCATGTTGTAGCAGAATATGTAGCTGACGATAGTGATATATTTATAAGTGTAAATGGCATAACTACGGAATGCACTTGTGAGGAACTGGCAAAAGGTAGAGACATAGCCATACTGACATGTGTTTCCTATAAAAATGAGTGCTCTCCATATTCATTATTGGCTTCTGATTGCAGAAAGGGGCAAGTCTTGTCTGTTGTTGGCTATCCTGAGGAATTAGGTAACGGCATAGATGCCTTTTCGTTCTCTGTGGTGAATGTCCGTTCCATAACAAGCATTCCAAATCAGTTTGACATTGTTGTTAGGAGAATTGACACGTTTGCATTGTCAACCTATATGGGATTGTCAGGTTCACCTGTAGTCAATGATTTTGGCTCTGTTGTGGGTATCGTTACGGATGAGCTTTATAATTCGTTAGGTTACACTTCCATTCATTCCATCATGGAAAATCTGACTGAAAAAGGTATCAAGTATGAAGATAACGCAGACTTGGAAGATACATCTGATTTCGGACTTGGAACATGTGCCAAGTATATCTTGGAAGCGCAGGAACAGGCAGGAAGTAGATATTCGCGTGATTTACAAGTTGATGATAAAGATACCGAAAGAATAATATCGAGGTTTGCTGGTATCGGATTTGATGATGATTTGGAGAATATAGCAAATGACTATAAGAATTTTTCAGAAACAATAAGGGAGGCAAAGAAAAAGACAGAAATTGAAAAGTTCAAAAAACTGCATATTGAAAATCAGATTATATCGGATATATTTGTTGAAGGGCTTTATCAGTTAAAGAATTTAAGAGACAAGTCATATTCTGAATCCTCAGTGCATTTGTTTACAGCAAAAGAAAGGGAACAAATATCTGATATAATTTCCAAGGCAAAGCAATATCTTCGGATGCAAGAGTATTTGGGCAAAAAAGGTTTGGCTATCGTTGGTGATGCAGGATGTGGCAAGACTTTCACTTTGTGTAAGATTTCCGAAAAGTTGTGTAAGAAGGAAAATGCTTATTTGCTTTTTGGTACCGATTTTTCTGGCAGTGAAATGCCTTTGAATACCATTTTGAGAAAATTAAAATGGAAACAGCCTAATTCCTTTGATTTGCTTAATGATAAAATGCAGAAAGAAGGGAAATTCGCTATATTTATTATTGATGCCATCAACGAGGGCGCAGGAATGTATTTTTGGCAAGAGAAACTTCCAACTCTGTTGAATCAAATTAGAAAATGGAGCCGAATTAAAATTATTGTATCCATCAGAAAGCAAGCTGTGCAGACTGATGTCCTAAATGAGACAATAGAAGGTTTTACAAGATTATCGATTCCTGGGTTTAGAGATGTTAGAGAAGCTGTGAAGAAATTTTTCAACCATTATAATGTCGATAAAGAAATTGATGATTTTAATCAGATACAGTCATTCTGCAATCCTTTGTTCTTGAAAATTTTTTGCGAAGCCTATAGCGAAACGTATTATAGAGATTCTGAATCTCCTAATATCATAGAAATATACAAGAGCTATATATACAAGCGAAACCATGTCGTCTCTGTAGGGGCTGATGCAGATCCTCGTATGAATTACACAAAATGCCTTTTAGAGAAAATTGCATATTATTCTTTGTGGAATCTACAATGTGGTGACATACCAAGAGAAAAAGCGAAATCTTACTCATATCGTATGTGTCCATACAGGAGATGGAGCAATGATTTGCTCAACAATATCCTTAGGGCTAATTTGTTGATGGAATACAAAACATATGATGGAATGGAGTGGATAACATTTGAATATGACAGTATGGGAGACTATTTGAAAGCAGATGTTCTTCTGAGACATAAGGATGAGGATTATTCAAAACTAAAGTTTCTATGCCGACTTGTTGATTTTACTACTGCAGAATATCAAATTAGCATAGATAATACGAAAATATTCAACTTCATAAAGGCATTTCTGTCTATTTGGAATCCACCTGTGGGCTTATGGCATCATAAAGAGATTATTAATGGTAAATTAACGAATTTGTTTATCGATAGTTTGGCTCTCAGAAATGTTACAAATGACCTTATGCAAACAGACGGAACAATAATGGAGGAAATATTGGATGCTAATCCTCATTATCTACAGCCAGATGTATTCATTAATTTGTTGGAAAGTCATAATGAATCAGTGATAAGTGAGTTTCAGCAAAAATTACTTTCCATGAGGATGAGCGAAAGAGATACGATATGGTCTGCATCTGCAAATTCTTTCTATTATATAGATGATGAGTTGAAGCGATTATGGAATAATAATGGAATAAACAAGAAGTCATTGCTTGTTTTTGAAGTCTGGCTGTTAAGTGCTTCTTACCCAAGTGTGCGTTTTCCTGCATTAAGGCATATTGTAAATCAGTTAGAAGAGACTGATACTGTAGATGAAGTTTTATACCTAATGAGTATTTTCAAAGATGTGAATGACCCTTATGTTTTGCAAGGTCTGTATGCAGCCATTTACGGATATATAGTAAGAAAAAGAAACTGTAATTTGTCTATCAGTAAGGTAATTGTTGAAATGCTGTATCCTAAACATGGCCAAGCTCCTAATGATTTTGTCTTACGTCATTGGACGCTGAAGATATTGGAATGGCAGTGGCATCTTTCTTGTGATGATACATATTGGAAAGCTGCTCAACCTCCATATGATCCACCTATCAGTAATCCTTATGAAAATATTCCAAACGAAGATATTCCTGAAGATTTTTTCGGGACAAATCATGGTGCAGATAGTTTGCACCGTTCCTTGTTTGTATGGGATTTCTATCGTTACACTATGGGTGGAAATACATCTGACGACTTGGACAAGTTTATAGGAAAAGATGACAAGCATATTTCCATCAAGGATACGGCAAAAGCCATTGCGTTGCTGATAAAAAACGAATATGGATGGAATGAGGCTTTGGATGAGTATGATAGTAGTGTGCCATACGAATCAGGGCATTATCATAGAACGGAACGAATAGGAAAGAAATACCAATGGATTGGTTTGAGCGAAGTATATGCCTATCTGTTAGATACCTGTAAACTTTGCAAAGACCGATGGTCACAGAAAAAGAAATTTAGGACTATCAACTATCCTTGGTTGGTTTCCAATCACATATACTTAGATCCTTCTTTAAGAGAAAATGATACCTTGGACGATGTAGTCAAGAATCTTTTTGATGAGTATCCAAAAGATTCTACTATGGAACAGAGTATGAAATCTTGGATTGATGATGAGAAATGTATGCCACCATTTAATCCTATTCAACTTGATCGTGACGGGGGTGAGTGGGTTGTACTTCAAGGATATGATACAAGAAAAGAAAAGGATGATGTTGAAAAAAAACAAACACGAGAACGTTTCTTGTATTATAACACTTGCCTTGTGGACTTGAAAAACAAGTCAATTTTTGCAGAATGGGCAAAAACGGCTAATTTTTATGGAAGATGGATGCCTGAATCAACCGGGTCTATTGATTTTTTATGGAATGACTATCCATGGGCGAACACATACACGTCTTCTATATATGAGGATGGGTATGTTGATGAGAAGATACCATGTGATGTAGAATTGACATACGAAGCAGAGTTGCAGGAGGATTTTAGAGGTATTCAAAGTGAAGAAAATATTGCTTCGACAGTTTATGCTCCATGCCGTGATATAATGGATTCGCTTGGACTTTATACGGCAGAGCGTGGAATAGTAAGAAAAAGTGATAATGGAGAAATTGTGGCAATAAATAGATTGATTTTAGGTGAGCGTTTCCATGGACTGCTCATTAAGAGAACATTTCTTAATGAATACTTAAAGAAGCAAAGGAAATGCCTATTCTATTGTCTTCTCGGAGAAAAGAACCTTATCTCTTCTTCACATTATCAAATTCTAGTTCGAAATGATTTAACAGGAGCGGCTTTGTATAAAGATAATGATGTTGCTGAAATGATACAGCCATTGAGATTTGAACCAAAAGAAGAACCTCAAAAAGAACCTGAAGGTGAAGATGAATATGGTTTAGGGATGCCAATTGAAAAATGGTTAGCCATGCCCAAGCAAAGTTCAAGTGCTATTATTGATAGATTAAAAGAATTGGCTGAGTTGTCAAAACCAAATGGAGCAAAAGAATAATAAAACTATATTGATATAATCATTCAACCAATGAACACAAACACTCAAATAGATAAATAGATAAAGTACTCTCGAAAATATCGGGCAAGGAGATGAAAGGCTTTGTGTGACAGTATGCTGCCACGCATGAGGACTTTGCTACAGCTTTGGTGGAAAAATATTGGAAGCCAGAGCGTGGCAACTACAAGGAGCAGGTGGAGGCTTGTTTTGCTCATGCTGGAGTGTTGGGCGTGCGATTCGGCCTTCCCCCCAACTGGACTGGAGGAAGATAGAGCAAGACCTGGGGGCAATGATGAGGAACGCCAAGAGCATGAAGAAGAAAGGTAATCTGATTGATGCTGCCTTGATAGCTGGATATGTAATGACTATCACTTGTCGAGAATTCAAGCACGACTATCTGGCTTACACTCCTGCCAGATATGATATGTGGGCAGAGAAAAACAAGGTAAGCGTCCAAAAACGGATTTTGTCCGAGATGGGTTTGAAGACTCATCGCCAGAATCTGGCCAACTATGCGGATAAGGGCTATGAGATATTGAAGCTAGTGCTTCCGGCATTGAAGGACCGAGCCTTGGCTCCTGGTTCCAACGTAAACGTAGATGAGACATGGGAGCGATTCCAGACCCACTTCGGTCATCGTAAGACCTATATGTGGTGTTTGGTAAATCGCAAGGCCAACATCGTGATATTCTTCTATGAGGATACGGTAGACAAGTATGGCAATCAGAAGAGTGGTGGCCGTAACCGTGCTGTTTTGAAGGACTTCTTGGGTGACGCCAAGTTGAAGTCTCTTCAGAGTGATGGTTATATCTGCTACATGTATCTCGACGATGACTTGATAGACATAGAGCATCTATGTTGCCTTGCCCACGTTCGTGCCAAGCTAGAGCGTGCGGAACGTATGGGTTGCAAAGAAGCTTCTTCACCTATGAGTCTGGTTCGCAAACTTTATAAGCGTGAGGACTTGTATGTAGAAAAAGGTTATGATGCCGAAAAGATCAAGGAGATGCGCAATGATGAGTATACTCGAGGTATCGTAGACAAACTTCAGAATGAGATGTTTGACTTGATGGCGAACAAGATGGATAAGTTGCCTAAACTGATGCAGCAAGCACTGAACTATCTCCATAAGTTTTGGAAGCAAGTCTTTGCCTATCGAAACGATGGTGAATATTCCATAGATAACCTGGCTGCAGAACGAGCGATACGTCCCCAGACCATACAGCGCAAGGGCTCGTTGTTCTTTGGTAGTGTTCAGGGTGCATTGAGATCGGCAATGTACAATACCTTTATTCAGACTTGCAAGCAAGTCGGAGTCTCGTTCAGGCAATATTTCAATGCTTTGCTCAAGGCCGTGAAATCTGGTAGAACGGACTACGAGAACCTGCTTCCAATGACAATCTGCTTGGATTAATGAAATTTTTAGTGAAAGAAATTTAAAAATGAGATTTGCGGGCTTTGCAAAAAGCCCGCAAATAGGGGCGTTGTGACATTTTTGGACGCTTACTCCAATTAATAATATGCTTTTTTTTGAAAAATGTTGGATGTGCTAACTGCTGAAAATCAGTAGTTACGTTCTAACGGTGATTTACTAGTTGTGGGCTTATAGATTACTGATTTTGGGGGAATTGACTGGTGAGTTGCAGATTTCTTGTGATTTTCTTGGTGGTTTCGAAGAAAAAGCGTAATTTTGCATTAGAGTATGAACGTTTAATATAAAGTTTATGGAAACAGCAATATTTAATCCGGTTCAGCAACACTTGTTGAAGATGTTTGCCTTTGATGGTTCAGAAGAAAGACTTTCTGAAGTGAAAACTGTTTTGAGTGATTATTTTCGCAAAAAAGCAGATGCTTGCTTAGAAGGTCTTTGGAATTCAGGGAAGCTGAATCAGGCAAAGCTTGATGAACTACGTCATCAAGACTTGCATACTATGTTGAAAAAGTAAGGTTTTATGGAAAGAATTTCCTGGTCTTGATGTTGTTGGCTTGGATGAATTCTTAAAACATTTATTAAAGATTAATCTTTAAACGAATTCTGAAGCTGTCTTTCGAAAACCTGCCTTCAATAGTCTTTACGCCCCCTTCGGTTCCCCCAGTTCTGGGGGACAGAAACCTAAAGGGTAAATCACCATTAGCCCGTATGGCGGTACCTATATAATATATTACCTTTGCATCCGTAATCAAAACAGTTTGATAATGGAAACAAGGGAATATTTCGAAAAAGTGATGCAGGACTACAACCAAAACCGTAAAGGTCGTAGCTTGCGCAAGTATTGTAAGGATGAGGCAGTGGATTATGACTGGCTCATTGAGTTTAAGAAATCATATCGTTCAAATCAGCTTCAACCAAATGAAAACAAGAAGCTAGGCGAAGGTGAGTTTATCGCTTTGACAGTTGAGGAGAATTTTGTTCCCGAGAAGTTGAATGACATTAATTTTGGCAATCCAATTAATAATATGCTTTTTTTGAAAAATGTTGGATGTGCTAACTGCTGAAAATCAGTAGTTACGTTCTAACGGTGATTTACAGTACATCGGTATCATTAAAGTGTCATAGGCGGTATCATTGGAGTGATATTATCAAATAAGTATATTATAGAGAAACTTATCCGTGCATCGTATGGGGATGAGGTATAAACAGAAAAGAGGGTGTGACTTATGTCATACCCTCTTTTCTGTTTATGCCCTTCTTGTCAAAACAGTTTGTAGGTAGTGCGGAGCACTTTGAACTCGGTGCGGCGGTTCAGCTGGTTGCATATCTCCTGATGCTCCCTGGTCTGCTTGAGGATGAAATCCTGGGTGAGCACATCGTCTTCCTTCAGCCAGGGATATTTCTCCGTGAGCTTCCTGCGGATTGTCTTCGGGCGTTCCTTGCCATATCCCACAGGGGTAAGGCGATCTTTTTCAATGCCGTGAGCTATGAGGTAATCCACTACCGTCTGGGCGCGGCGCTGAGATAATCGCTTGTTGTACTCGCTGTTGCCTTTGTAATCGCAATGGGCACTCAGTTCGATGGTTACGTGGGAATTCTCTTTCAGCAAGGCTACGAGCTTATCCAGAGCCTGGGTGCTGGCTGGCGTCAGGGTAGCTTTGTCAAAATCATAGAAGATGTTGTCGATGAGTACTGGGGCTGAGATGGAAGCCAGCGGGAACTGGAGCACGTACTCCTTGCTCTCCTTTGCTGAATCTATCCGCAACTCCTCCTTGTGGTTGAGGAATCCCTTGCAGGAAGCCATCACAAGATAATCTACCTTAGGATGGATAGGCAGCGTAAACGAACCGTCACTCTTAACCGGCAGTTTCCTGTAGGTGCCATCGTTGCCTACTACCATCACCTGTGCGGCAGGAAGTTCGTAGCCGTCTTTTTCGTAAACCCATCCCTTCATCGTGGTGACAATCTCCGGATTTTCGAAAGAATAGATATGGTCGTAGCCGCGGCCATCCTTTCTGTTGGAAGAGAAGAAGCCACGGTTGTGCGGTCCCTCGAAGGTCATTCCGAAATCATCTGCTTCTGAATTGAGGGGATAGCCGGGATGTTCTATCTTATACTGCTGGGTCTTTTCGTCTATTCGGGCAATGTAGATGTCGAGACCGCCCATTCCGATATGGCCGTTACAGCTGAAATAGAGGTCGCCGTTAGGGCGGAAGGTAGGGAACATCTCGTCGCCCGGCGTATTGATGGGGGCACCGAGGTTTTCCACACCTCCCAGACCTGAAGGAGTGATGCGCACACGCCAGATATCGTAACCGCCCATTCCGCCCGGCATATCGGAAACGAAATAGAGCCATTCGCCGTCAGGACTGATGGCAGGGTGGGCATAGGTGCTCAAGGTATCCTGGGTGATTTCCAGTTTCTGAACCTTTCCCCAGGCAGCATCCGAACGGGAAGAGGTGACGATCTGGGCAAATCGGGGAGAGGCTGGATCGATGACGCATTGGGTGAGATACATCTCCTTGCCATCGGGAGTGAAGCAGCAGGATCCCTCATCATAGTCGGTATTCAGACCAGTGGCGATGGCTTCCGGTCTGCTCCATTTTCCCTTGTCGTCTTTTTCAGAATAGAAGATATCGCCAGCCTTGGTGCCGGTGATTCCGCTGAGTTCATCTCCCTGTGCGTCGTTGCGGGTGGAGGTGAAGTAGATCTGTTCATATTCATCGCCCAGGAGCATCGGTGAATAATCGGCTCTTCGGGAGGTGAAGACATCCATCTTCTTTACCTGATATCTGCTTCCGGCTTTTTTCCAGCTGGGAGCCATCTGGGCAGATTTCAATCCGTTCTGGGCTAGGATATTGTCGGGCATGGAATCCACGAGGATTCTGAATTCCTTTTCAGCCTGCTTGTATTCGCCGTTTTTCAGGAGCAGACGGGCGTAAGCCAGACGGTCATCGAGTGAAGCCTGGTTGTAGCGGATGGCATTGCGGTAAGCATTCACAGCCTTGGGGGTAGCATTGATCTTGTTGTAGCAGCGGGCCATCTTCAAGGCTAGCTTTCCCCGGTTTTCACGCTCCTTGGGAGGTGTCTTGGTGTAGGCTTGCTTGAATTGGTCGGCAGCATCATAGTATTCGCCTAAAGAAAGGAACTTTTCTCCCTTCTTCAGGTTCTTGTCAATGCCGCAGCTTATCAGAAGGAAGCAGCAAAGGGCTGTTATGATATGATGGAATCTGATATGCTTCATATTACCTCTATATTCGTGAATTTACATCTGTGAGAATGGCTGTCGATATTGGCAGCCAGATTTCCAGTTGCTGCATCCATAGGCGGTCTTGCCCTTGATGATGACGCCCTTTCCGCAGAGCGGGCATGGTTTGCCTACCATTGGGTCGGCTGGAGCTGGTTGAGGGGCTTCATCCTTTTTCTTGGCTGGTGCTTTCTTTGCCGCCGTTTTCTTCTTTTCCGGTTTTTTCTTGAGATCTTCCTCCGTCATGATGGTCACTCTTCGGCTGCTGTTATCCGATAGAACATCGATGACAATCTGGTTGATCTGCTCTTTTAAACCATTGATGAATTCGGCAGGGTCGTAGGTTTGGTGCTCGATGTCTCGGAGCTTCTTCTCCCAGATACCGGTCAGCTCACAGCTCTTCAGGAGTTCCTCGTGGATGGTGTCGATGAGCTCGATACCTGTAGGGGTTGCCATCAGGTTCTTGCGCTGGCGGCGGATGTAGTGGCGCTTGAAGAGAGTTTCGATGATGCCGGCACGGGATGATGGACGGCCGATGCCGTTCTCCTTCAATGCCGCACGAAGCTCCTCGTCTTCCACGAATTTACCCGCTGTCTCCATCGCACGGAGCAGGGTTGCCTCGGTGTAATACTTCGGTGGAGTGGTCCATTTCTCCGTCAGTGTAGGCTGATGGTCGCCCGATTCGCCTTTCACGAAAGAGGGGAGGGTTCTTTCTTCTACCACTTCCTTCTTGGCACCGTTTCCGTTTCCATCGCCTGCATTTCCGCCATCGTTTCCGTTGGCATTATCGGCATCGTCGTCATCGGCATTCTTCGCATCCTTGGCATAGACTACTCGCCAGCCCGGTTCCAGAATCTCCTTACCGCTCACCTTGAACTCTATCTTTTCCGGTTTTGGTCCGTCCTCGTTGATAACCTCGCCCAATACGGTGGTGGTAGAGAATTTACAATCCGGATAGAACACGCTGATGAATCGCTTGGCGATGAGATCATAGACATTCGCCTCCATATCGGTGAGTCCGGTTGGCGGAACACCGGTTGGGATGATGGCGTGGTGGTCGGTTACCTTACTGTTATCGAAAACCTTCTTGCTCTTCGGCAATTTCTTGCTGATTGTTGCGAGCTGCTGGATGAGCGGGAGGTATTTCTGCTGACTCATGATCTTTGCCTGACTTACTCCGTTCAGAATCTGCGGACATTTCGGATAGATATCGTCGGTCAGGAACTGGGTATCTACACGAGGATAAGTGGTGTACTTCTTCTCGTAGAGACTCTGGATGAGCTTCAGCGTAATATCGGCAGAGTAGGCAAACTTCTTGTTGCAATCCACCTGCAGTGAGGTGAGGTCGTAGAGATGAGGGGGTGCCTCGTTTCCCTTCTTCTTGCTTACGTCGGTAACGGTGAAGGGTTTGCCGGCGATGGTACTGAAAGCCTTCTCGCCTTCCTCCTTGCTGGTAAACTTGCCGCTGGTAGCCGTAAACTGGGTGTCGCGATAGATGGTGGCGAGTACCCAGTAAGGTTCCGACACGAAGTTGTCGATTTCCTTCTGGCGGTTTACGATGAGGGCAAGGGTAGGGGTCTGCACCCGGCCGATGCTGAGCACCTGTCGGTTCTGACCGTATTTCAATGTATAAAGTCGGGTGGCGTTCATACCAAGAATCCAGTCGCCGATGGCACGGGAAAGTCCGGCAAGATAGAGTGACTGATATTCCCCCTGGTCTTTCAGTTCCTGAAATCCCTGCTTGATGGCTTCATCGGTCATGGACGAAATCCACAATCTCTTGACCGGGCATTTCGCCTGTGCCTTCTGCATCACCCATCTCTGGATAAGCTCTCCTTCCTGTCCGGCGTCACCGCAGTTGATGATGCTGTCGGCAGCCTGCATCAGTTTCTCGATGGTAGCAAACTGCTTCTTGATGCCTTCATCGTTGATGAGCTTGATACCGAAACGCTGTGGAATCATCGGCAACGCCGCAAGGCTCCAATGTTTCCACATCGGAGTATAATCATCCGGTTCCTTCAGCTCACAAAGGTGGCCGAAAGTCCATGTTACTTGGTAACCATTACCTTCCATATAACCGTCGCGTGCCGTGGTAGCCCCGATGATTCGGGCGATGTCCTTAGCCACGCTAGGTTTCTCTGCTATACAAACTATCATTCTTTATTCTAAATTTCTGTTTGCAAAGGTACAATAAAATAATGAGATAGCCATCATTTCTGCTTCTTTTTCTCATGGCGGGGAATAAAATAGGTCGCCCTGAAAGAGCAAAAGCTTCTTGCATTCAAAGCTTTTGCCCTTTCAGGGCGACCTTACTGATTGTTATCTAACCCAGGGCGCTGCCCTGGGCTAGGAGCTTCTGCCCTTTCAGGGCGTGTTCGTATAAATCTGCGTGAGATTACTCGTATTCCTGCCAGCTCTTAATCTGAAGCTGATCCTGGCTCAATGTGCAGAATGCCTCGATGAAGGCGGAAGCCAGACGGGCATTGGTGATCAGAGGAATGTTGTGGTCGATGGCGCCACGACGGATTCTGTAACCATTGGTCAACTCACGCTTGGTGTGATTCTTAGGGATGTTGACGATGAGGTCGAACTTGTGGTCGGCAATCATCTGCATCACGTTAGGAAGATCCTTGTGCTCCTCATCAGGCCATCCTACGGCTGTAGCCTTCACGTTGTTCTCGTTCAGGAACTTCGCTGTACCGGCTGTAGCGTAGATGGTGTAACCGTTCTTCACCAGCGCCTGGGCAGCGTCGAGCAGAGAAGCCTTCTCCTTCGCACCACCGCTTGAAAGCATGATGCCCTTGTCCTTAGAAGGAATCTTGTAACCGGTAGCAATCAATGAGTTAAGCAATGCCTCCTCGAAAGTATCACCCATACAACCTACCTCACCGGTAGAACTCATATCCACACCCAAAACAGGGTCGGCGTTCTGCAAGCGGGCGAATGAGAACTGTGATGCTTTCACACCCATACGGTCGATATCGAAAGCAGACTTGTCTGGCTTCTGGTATGGAGCGTCGAGCATGATGCGGGTAGCAGTCTCGATGAAGTTGCGCTTCAATACCTTGCTCACGAATGGGAATGAACGGGATGCACGGAGGTTACACTCGATTACCTTTACATCACGACCCTTAGCCAGATACTGGATATTGAAAGGACCAGAGATGTTGAGCTCCTTGGCAATGGCACGTGAAATCTTCTTGATCTGACGGGCTGTAGCGAAGGAAATCTGCTGAGCTGGGAAGGTCATGGTAGCGTCACCTGAGTGAACACCTGCATACTCTACGTGCTCTGAAATACCATACTCTACAATTTCGCCATTCTGAGCCACACCGTCGAACTCGATCTCGTTGGTCTCTGTCATAAACTGGGAGATAACCACTGGGTACTCCTTGGAAACCTCAGAAGCTGCCTCCAGGAAGCGACGCAACTCGTCATCGTTGTGGCAAACGTTCATGGCTGCACCGGAAAGAACGTAAGATGGACGAACGAGCACAGGATAGCCTACCTCGTCGATGAACTTCTGAACATCCT
>ERZ791878.782-NODE-782-length-17817-cov-4.471456_pt1 | contig 17817 bp, 15 predicted proteins | sample MGYA00510277_ERZ791878 | MGnify/ENA primary metagenome ERZ791878 (study PRJEB30046, sample SAMN00792094) | human gut metagenome | study: EMG produced TPA metagenomics assembly of the A metagenome-wide association study of gut microbiota in type 2...
TGCCGCAACCACAATATGGCATGAACTGCCCCGCAAACGCCCCGTTTGTGCAAGACATTTGTGCATACAGATGAAAATTGACATTTCTGTGACAAAGCTCTTGAAAAAATATGAACAGCGTGGTAAAACATAAGAGAACACGGCTCCGGCACCTTTTGGCTGGGGAGGCTGGGCGGATGGCAAGTACCACTGTATGAACCAAAAAGCCATATCAGCTATGCCGTGCTGAAAAGGAGGCTCTATCATTATGTATCTATTCTTCCGGGATCTTGCAATCATATTGATTGCGGCTAAGTTTTTTGGCCTGATTGCCCGCAAACTCAAGGCACCTCAAGTGGTGGGCGAGATCATCGCCGGTTTGCTGATTGGCCCCTCTTTGCTGGGGGTTGTTCAGCTCAGCGATACCATCTCGGTCTTTGCGGAAATCGGCGTTATTTTGCTGATGTTCTCCACCGGCCTTGGCACCAACCTGAAGCAGTTGATGAAAGCCGGCCCCATTGCAACTCTGGTTGCCTGCGTGGGTGTTTTTGTTCCCTTGGTGGGCGGTACGCTGCTGTATGGTGCGTTCTATGGTCTGGGTGCTATCGGCAGTCCGGAATTTTATAAAGCATTGTTCATCGGCACCATTATGACGGCAACCAGCGTTTCCATCACGGTGGCAACCCTGCAGGAGCTTGGCCAGCTGAAAGGCTTCCTGGGCACCACCATCGTCAGCGCAGCCGTGATTGATGACGTTATCGGCATTGTGGTGCTTACCTGCGTTCTGGGGGCCGGCAGCGGCGAAGAAGGCGGTACCAGCATCGGCCAGGTGTTGATCAACACGGTGCTGTTCTTTGTGGTGGCGGTCATTGTCGGTTTTGTGCTGTACAAGGCCATGACCTGGCTGGATAACCGTAACCCCCACACCCAGCGCATTACCATTGCCAGCCTTGGCTTCTGCTTTGCCATGGCTTACATTGCAGAGCAGTACTTTGGCATTGCCGATATTACCGGTGCTTACATTGCTGGTATCGTGCTGTGCAACATTCATGATGCACCCTATGTGGAGCGCCGTGTCGAAATCAGCAACTATATGATGTTTGCTCCGGTGTTCTTTGCTTCCATCGGCCTCAAAACCGATATCAGCGGCCTGACTCCCGATATCCTGCTGTTCTGTGTCTGCTTTGTCATTGTGGCACTTATCACCAAGATCATTGGCTGCGGTCTTGCAGCAAAGATCTGCAAGTTCAACTGGGCAGATTCCCTCAAGGTTGGCGTTGGCATGATGACCCGCGGCGAGGTTGCTTTGATTGTGGCACAAAAGGGCCTTGCAGTCGGCATGGTGGACGCTGTCTACTTTACCGCTGTTATTCTGCTGATCATCGTATCTTCTGTTGCCACTCCGCTTGCTCTGAAGACGCTGTTTGCCAAGCATCCTTCTAAGGATCACTCCAGCGCAGTGGCTGTGAATGAATCAGGCAAAGCTTGAGTTATATACCGTCAAAATTGCACAAGTAAACAAATCCGGGCTGTGGAAATGATCCACAGTCCGGATTTGTTTTTTATTAAGAACTTGAGTGAAGAAAAACCACCAGCTAAGCTGGTGGAATAAAAACGGCTTTAGCCCTAGACAAAGAGAAACCTCCCCGTAGAATAGAGTGTGGGTTTGCCAACCACATTCTAGGAACAGAGAGGTTTATCTTTGAAATGAAAAATAACAAAGACGTAGATGGTTTAAGCCATACGACATGAAGATGTCAATACTATGTAGTGTTTGCAATGGTATTTTCAATCACACATCGCTGTGTGAATTTTATCAGGGCAAGCTGTTACTCCATTTAACGATACTTTTTGAAGAAAAACCAAAGACCAACTTACCGAGCGACAATCTCAAGTACTACCGTCAGCGAAAACGGATGACAACAAGACAGTTGGCGGAAAAGCTGGATATTGTACCATCAACTGTTGTGATGTATGAAAATGGAAAGCAGCCCATCCCTTATGATGTAGCTGTCAAACTGGCGGATATTTTGGAAATTAAAGAGTCTTTACTCTATGATGATTTCTCTCATTTCCTTGCCACACCATATACGGAAGCTTTAAAGAGCGTTAGAATGGTTCTGGGGCTCTCGCTGAAGGCTTTTGCAGAGCAAATAGAGATTGTACCCAGTTACTACTATAAGCTCGAAAGAGGCAATCGCAGACCGTCACGAAAGGTTTATCAGAAGATATGCGCTATGCTCGAAGCCACCGGTCTACAAACTTCACTTTTATGGGAGCATCCATTACAATGAAGGTGAAAGAAAAAATGATTGGAGGAGTGACCTATGGCACAGAATTTGACTTATACCCGTTGCGGTGATTATCTTATCCCTGATATTCAGTTGAACCACACAAGTGATAAACCGCTTGGGAAGTATGGCAGGATGCGCAGAGCGTTTCTTGTGGAAAACAATCCAATACTCTTGGACGACATGATTCTGACGGGGACCTTGTTTCCGCACTTATGGGAAATTGACGAAACAGCTCGCCGTAGAGTAAAACAGATAATGACTGAACTTCTGGAGAAAAATCCGGCTCCGGATAAGGTAATTCAGCAACTTGCCTGGGTGCAACACATGAGTAGTCTGAAATCACAGGCAGAAGAAATCGTAAATGCAGAACTGATTTTTGGCTAACAGAATATAGAATTTTTACTTAGGGCTGACTGTAACAGGTCAGCCTTATTTCTTTGATGGGATAATTCTTGAATTGTATTTATGGCAGTTCCAGAATTGTGCTTTTGACAATTTAGCTATATGGTAGGATGGCAGGAATGCGGATTGGATCAAAATATTTATCGATTGAGAATTGCAATTTGAAATTGAAATTTGAGAAAAAAGAGGTATAATGTTTTTATAGCACAAAATTATGAGAAGTTTACCTGAGAAGTTGCGTTTGTGGGAGGTTGAAACATGGCTGTTTGTTATAATAAATTATGGAAAATTCTTATTGATCGTGGTATGAGCAAGACGGAACTTATTAAGGCAGCAAAAATTAGTACAAATGCCATGGCAAAACTGGGAAAGAACGAAGATGTCCGAGTGGAGGTTTTGGTTAAAATATGCGGAGTGTTAAATTGCTCCATAGATGATATTCTGGATATCATTCCAGAACAGACAGCTTAAGGCAAGGAGGATATACTGATGAGTATTGTTTTATCAAAGAAACAAATGACAGAAGAAGATATCAAATTGAATTATATTACTCCTGCTATTCTGAAAGGCTGGAAAGGTCATATCACGATGGAGACCAGAATCACAGATGGTCGCATCAACATCAGGGGCAATATCGTAGTTCGCAGTAAACCCAAGTTTGTCGATTATTTGTTGTACTTAAACGATGGCAAGCCGATTGCCGTTGTGGAAGCAAAGGATAACAATCACTCTGTATCTCATGGATTGCAGCAAGCGATGACCTATGCTCAGATGATGGATTTGCCGTTTGCATATTCGTCAAACGGTGACGCTTTCTATGAGCATGATTTTCTGACCGGACAGGAGCAACAGATTGAATTGGAGAAATTTCCGACACAAGATGAGCTGATTGCACGTTACTATGCGGAGCTAAATGGTGGAAATGGCATTTCTGTCGTGGAAAAGAAAATTGTTTCCCAGCCGTATTATTCATCTCAGAGTACTTATCCGCCAAGATATTATCAGCGAAATGCAGTGAACAGAACGGTGGAAGCAATTGCAAGAGGACAGCAGAGATTGCTGCTTGTCATGGCTACCGGAACAGGCAAAACATATACTGCTTTTCAGATTGTATATCGTCTGCTCCGTTCTGACCTTAAAAAGAGAATTTTGTATTTAGCGGACAGAAATATTCTTGTAGACCAAAGTATTGCACAGGACTTCGCACCGCTTGAAAAGACAATTTACAAGGTTGATTTTTCTGACAAAGAATGTTTGAGAGAAATTGCATCCCATGAAGTGAATTTTGCCCTCTATCATCAGATGGTGGGTCAGAACGATGAAGAACATTTCAGGCAGATACCGGCAGAATATTTCGATCTTATTATTGTAGACGAGTGTCACCGAGGAAGCGCAAAGGAAGATAGTAACTGGCGCAAGGTTTTGGAATACTTTTCTTCTGCCACTCAGATCGGTATGACCGCTACTCCAAAGGAAAGTGAAAAGGTATCGAACATAGATTATTTTGGAGAGCCGGTTTATATTTACAGCTTAAAACAGGGCATTGAGGACGGCTTCCTTGCCCCGTTTAAGGTCATCAATATCACAACCAACATCGGAGACGGCTGGAGACCATATCAGGGGCAGACCGATATTTTCGGCAATGTCATTGAAGACCGCATTTACAACAACCGGGATTACGATTACACTATCATTCTCCAAGACCGCATTGATGAGGTTGCAAGGGAAATTACGGAATATCTGAAAAGCACCGACAGAATGCAGAAAACTATCGTCTTCTGCGCTTCCGAAGATCATGCAGAACGCATGAGAATTGCCCTTACCAACTATAATCAGGATATGGTGAAGGAGAACCCGGACTATTGCGTGAGAATTACTGGCTCAGATGTATACGGCAAGTCCAAACTTGACTATTTCATCTCTGTATCCGAACCGTATCCCGTTATTGCAACAACATCGGAACTGCTTTCCACCGGAGCTGACTGCAAGATGACCAAGCTCATTGTTCTTGACAAGACGGTTGAGAGCATGACCACTTTCAAGCAGATTATCGGGCGTGGAACCCGTATCAGAGAAAAAGACGGCAAAACACATTTTGTTGTCATGGACTTTCGGAATGTGACAAGGCTATTTTCCGACCCGGATTGGGACGGCCCGGTTGAGCAGGATGAGGGCTTCCAGCATGGCGGCTCCAAGCCAGAGGGTAGCGGTCGTGGCGGTGGTGGAGGTATGCAGCCTCCTGATGACCCTGTGGAAACGCCCGTCGTTGACAGAGATGGCTGCAAGGTAAAAATTATCAACAAGACCGTTTCAGTTTATGATGCGAATGGAAAACTCCTCAGGCAGGAGGACATTATCGACTACACCAGAACCAACATCAAGGGTGAATACGCTTCGCTGTCCGATTTTATCCGCAAGTGGAAAGCGTCGGACAAAAAGAAAACTATTGAGGAATCTTTCACGGCGATGGGCATTGATCTAAAAGCATTGAAAGCAGACCAAGGTATGGAAGATGTGGACGATTTCGATTTCATCTGTTATGTGGCATATGGTAAAAAGCCGCTGACCCGAAAAGAACGGGCTAACAATGTTAAGAAAAAAGACTTTTTCAGCAAGTATTCTGCCGACGCACAGGCCGTTCTTGATATATTGCTGGATAAGTATATGAACCAAGGTATCACAGAAGTTGAGGATATTAAAGTTCTCTCCCTTGCGGATTTTGCCAATTACGGTAAGCCTGCAAAAATTGTCAAGCTGTTTGGCGGCAAGGCTCAATATGAAACCGCTGTTAGAGAGCTTGAGGCAAGTATCTATGAAGAAGTAGAGGTAGGATAAATATGGCGATGCAGTCAGGTTTTATAAAAAGAATTAGAGATATAATGCGTATGGACGCTGGTATCAACGGCGATGCGCAACGAATTGAGCAGATGGTATGGATGCTTTTCCTCAAAGTCTATGACGCAAAAGAAGATGATTGGGAGCTGAATGAGGATAATTATGAATCCATCATTCCCGAAGACCTTAGATGGAGAAATTGGGCGAAAGCTGATGGTAGCGGTCATGCTATGACTGGAGATAAGCTCCTTAATTTTGTCAACAATACCTTGTTCCCGGTTCTGAAAGGCAATGATGTGAAAGATGGTGATTCGGTTCTCTATGAGGGTATCAAGGTGACACCCGATACTCCAATTAAGAAAGCCATTGTCAAGTCCACCTTCGAGGATGCCAACAACTATATGAAGGACGGCGTTTATCTTCGTCAGGTCATTGATGTCATTGACGAGATTGAGTTTGACGATGTGAAGGAAAGCCACGCTTTCGGTTTTGTCTATGAGGAGATTTTGCGGGAGTTGCAATCTGCTGGTTCTTCCGGTGAATTCTATACGCCGAGAGCAGTCACCGAGTTCATGGCATTGATGATAAAGCCGCAGCTGGGCGAAAAGATGGCAGATTTCGCCTGTGGCACCGGTGGATTTATCACCTCTTGGCTTGGACAGCTTTCCAAGCAGGTAACGGACACCGCCGCTCAGAAGCAGCTGGATGATAGCATTTACGGAATTGAAAAAAAGCCTTTTCCCTATCTGCTGTGCGTAACCAATATGCTGCTGCATGACATTGAGATTCCGAACATCTACCACATGAACTCGTTGAAACACAATTTGTTGGACTATACGGATGATGATAAGTTTGACGTAATCCTGATGAATCCTCCGTATGGCGGACATGAGGACAAGTCCATTCAGGGCTTCTTCCCCGACGATCTGGCAAGCTCGGAAACCGCCGATCTGTTCATGTCGGTCATCCTGTACCGATTGAAGAAGAACGGCAGGGCTGCTGTTGTCGTGCCGGACGGCTTTCTGTTTGGTCTGGACAACGCCAAGGTAAACATCAAGAAGAAACTCATTTCCCAGTTCAATCTGCACACGATTGTCCGGCTGCCCGGCTCTGTGTTTAGCCCTTATACCTCAATCACCACCAATCTGCTGTTTTTTGACAACACCAAGCCGACCACAGAGACATGGTTTTATCGGGTAGATATTCCGTCTGACAGAAAGCACTTCTCCAAGACGAAGCCCATGGAGCTGAAGCACTTTGATGACTGCATTGCCTGGTGGAATGACCGAAAGGAAATTACGGACGGCGAAAACTTCAAGGCGCAGAAGTTTACCGCAGATTATCTGCTGAATGAACAGGGCTGCAATATCGACCTGTGCGGCTATCCCCATGAGGAAGAAGAAATCCTTGACCCAATGGACACTATCCGGGAATATCAGGAAAGACGGACTACCCTCAATGCGGAGATCGACAAGGTGCTTGCAGAGTTGGAAGCCCTATTGCCGGGAGGAGTGAGCGAATGACACCGGAACAGTTAAAAGCGAGTATTTTGCAGTATGCCATTCAGGGCAAGCTGGTGGAACAGAGAGCCGAAGAAGGTACCGGCGAGGAACTCTATCAGCAGATTCAGGCGGAAAAGCAACGGCTGATACAGGAAAAGAAAATCAAAAAGGAAAAACCGTTGGCGGAGATTTCCGAAGATGAAATTCCTTTTGATATTCCAGAGAATTGGAAGTGGTGCCGTTTAAGCTCATTGACTTACAATTGGGGACAAAAAACACCAGATAAAACATTTTGTTATATTGATGTTGGCTCAATAAACAATATCTCTCATACCTTAAATATTGAGAATACGGTAGTAGAAGCGAAAGATGCATCATCACGAGCAAAGAAAATTGTCCAAAAAGGCGATGTGATCTTTGCAACCATTAGACCGTATCTTAAAAACATCTGTATTATTGACAGAGATTTTCCGTATGAGCCAATCGTAAGTACCGCATTTGCAGTTATGCATTGCCCCAAGGGTCTGCTTAATAAGTACCTGTATTACTATTTACTGTCTCCCACTTTTATGCGTTTTGCCAATGCAAGCGATAAATCAAAGGGAGTTGCTTATCCTGCAATTGGAGAGAAAGACTTTTTTAATGGGCTTATTGCGCTCCCACCCCTTGCTGAGCAAAAGCGCATCGTTGCCAAGATTGAGGAACTCCTTCCTCTGGTTGACCGCTATGCTGTTGCCTATGAAAAACTGGAGCAGTTTAACGCCAAGTTCCCGGAGGATATGAAGAAGTCCATTCTGCAATATGCCATTCAGGGTAAGCTCGTTGAGCAGCGCCCCGAAGAAGGAACAGGCGAGGAACTGTATCAGCAGATCCAGACAGAAAAACAGCGGCTGATCAAAGAAGGCAAGATAAAAAAAGAAAAACCTCTGCCTGAAATTGCAGAGGATGAAAAGCCTTACGATATTCCTGACAATTGGACATGGGTGAGGTTTGGTGATTTGGGCAGCTATAAAAAAGGGCCTTTTGGTAGTGCAATAACTAAAAGTATGTTCGTCCCAAAAGGAAATGGTGCAATTAAGGTCTATGAGCAGAAGAATGCTATACAAAAAGACGCTACTCTTGGAGATTACTATATCCGCAGAGATTATTTTGAATCTAAAATGAAAGGATTTGAAGTTTTTTCGGGAGATATAATTGTTAGTTGCGCTGGTACAATTGGAGAAACATATGTAATGCCTGACAAATTTGAACAAGGTATTATTAATCAGGCGCTAATGCGAATGAAGATTTTTGAACCATTGTACATACCATACTTCTTAACCTTTTTTGATTTTGTATTGAAAAAGAACGCCAGAAGCGGTAGTAAAGGCTCTGCAATTAAGAATATTCCGCCATTTGAGATTCTTAAAAATTATCTCGTCCCTATCCCACCCCTTGCTGAGCAGAAACGTATTGTTGCCAAACTGGAAGAAATTCTGCCGTTGTGTGAACGGCTAAAATGAGGTGTTTTAATGAAAAATTTAGATCGTAAAGTCACGCTATTGTGTCCTCTTTGCGGTAATGATCAATTTGAGTCGTTAGATGAAGAATTTGAAGATCTTCTTCATGCAAGTGACGATGTACGAGTACGTTGCTCTGATTGCGGTTCGGAATACACGAAACGAGAGTTGCTCGATAACAATGCCGCAATAATTGATAATGCTGTAGATGAGCTTGCGCAAGACGCAATCAAAGAACTGGAAAAAGAATTAAAGAAAGCGATGAAAAAATGGAAGTTTTGATTGGCATATTGAAGGAAGTGGTGCCCTTCATAAAAGATTGGGGTGCGCTAATCATCGCAGGTATATCTCTGTTAGTTGCCATCATTTCGCTGTTTAAATCTTCAAAGGCACAACGTCTCCAGAACAAGGTTAATGAACTGGAGCTCAAGATTAAGCAGAATGAACTGGACAAGATAGCCAAGGAGAAGGAAGATTCGGTACTTGCATGCGTTGAGGCAAGATTTATTACTGTGGGCAAAGGTAAGCATAGACTGAAAGTTTGGAATTCCGGAAATGCGACCGCTTATAATGTAAGCGCTCGATTTGATGGTGATGTTGGAATTATGATTATGGATCGTGAAAAGCAGCCTTTTGAAGAATTGGAGGCAGGAAAAAGCTATGAATTGATTTTAATCACGCATAATGGTTCTGCATCAAAGTTTAGAATAATCACTGAGTGGACAGATTCAAGCGGCAAACAGCATACCAAAACACAAATGGGCGATTTTTCGTAAATTTAATTGCGGTTGTTTTGTTTCGGACTACAAATCACATTTGATAATTAAAAGGAGGGGCATCAATGAATCACAGTGAACGAGAACAATTCTGGCAAACATTATGTTCTTTGCCTGGAAATGATATTGTGGCAGAACGCGAACAACTATTCAAATCAATTAAGTATCCGAAGCTGCTTTTCCGGTATCGACCTGTCAGCACAAAAAGCTTGGAAGCACTCAGAACTAACAGGCTCTATTTTTCTTCTGCGAATTATTATGACGATCCTTTTGATACCTTTCTTCACATCGATATTGAAGCGATCCGGAAAGAGTATTTAAGTGCATTCCAGACTCCGGAAAGTACAGAAGCTGTTGTGGATGGTGTTAAGTCATTGCTTGGAAATATTCTCTCTGAGGAGCAAGCAGCGCAGTTTACGGTTGAGAATGTGACAAACGCGCTTTCTCACGGGCTTACCGAAAGCTTTCTGAATGCAGCGCTTTCACTCCGTGATGAAGTTAAAAAGGATACGTGGTCAGTTTGTTTCTCCGAAAATGGGTTTAATGAGGTTCTGTGGCTGAAATATGCAGATCAGCACAGAGGTTTTGTGCAAATCTACGATCTTGAAAATGAAGACAACTTTTTATGCGGTAAACAAGAAAAATGCGCAAATTGCGGAATCAAGAACTACGGAACGCCGCTATATCCGATTTATTATTCGGACACGCCTTATGATGCAACGAAATTTGCAAAATTCGTTATGCTCCGCAAAATAGCAGAGACAGCAAAAACTCAGATTCCTCAAGAGCTATATGTAGAGATGGGAAATGTGCTATGGGAACAAGAAAGAACGACTCTGATCAAAAAAGAGTGCCATAAATATGATGAAGAATGGCGAATGATTACCGGCTGCATTATGAAACCGCCGATTATGATGGAATGGATCCCCAATGGCATAATTCTTGGTCTGCGAATGGGCGTAGCAGAGGAAAATCTTGTTGTAAGCATGGCAAAAGAAGCCGGAATCAAAAATATTTATAAATCCTACATAAATGCGCAAAACAAGCTGGATGCTTATCCTTTGAAATTGTAATCTTTCCAGCGGGTAAGTGAGTAGTTGAAATGAGGTGAAAGCAATGAGGAGAGAAGAATACGCTTGTCCTAATGGGTGTTCTCTTCCACCCAGAAAAAAGCAACTTAGGGAATATCGCAACGGTACATATGGGTTTAACTTTTATGATTTTACATTCTGTCCTTGTTGCGGCAGTTTAATGCCATATTCGCTAAAGAAGCTCAAAGGATTTTTTGAGGTATACAATATCCACGCAGCGTTATCGGATGCGGTGCAACTCATATATAAATCCGAGTTTGAGTCGGCAGCACGTGAAGCCTTCGTGGCTGTGGAAAATTATCTCAAAAAGAAGTCAGGCCTGGATTCGCATGGATTCGATCTGGCGACAAGAGCACTTTCTTTTGAAATAGACAAGCAAACCGGCGAAATAAAGAGGGCTCCCCTTATTGCAATCAATGATCTGAAAAACGAATCGGAGCGCAATGAGCAGGACGGCATCAGGTATATGCTTATGGGTTTCTTTCAGGGGCCTCGTAATCTGTACCAACACAATCATATTGGCTCCGGTGTAAGCAATTCTATTTCCGTAATCATCGAAGCATCCTTCTTCCTTCATCTGCTTGATGGGCACAGCATTACTCAAAACGGACGGTGGATTCCAGAAACAGTAGATTATCGGGAAATTTATCAAAAGATGCCTAAGCGAATTGATCGCTGGAGGCTGGTACGTCTATTGAAGAAGCGTGCTCGTATGTTGAAGAAGAATCCATGATGTACTAAAAAGATAAAATCTGCCGTTGTGTGAACGGCTGAAATGAGGTGAGCCGCAATGAAGAAATGGGCAAAGAATCCTTGGGTTCTTGGAATTGGAACAACTGTAATAGGTGGCATACATCTTTCTTTGCTACTGGATTGGATTCAGGGTATTGATTGGTTAAGTACCTTTAAGAATGTTATGAGATTTATTTTTAATGGTGTCGTTTCTTTCCTGAATTTTGAAATTAAAGTATGGTGGTTGCTTATTGCTATTGCGATTATCGTAGTTGGATTGTTTGTGGTTGCAAAAATATCGGGTTCCCAGTCAAATAATATACCCCCCCCACATTTTTACAATACACCAAGGATTACATGTTGGGTTATTCATGGGAGTGGACTTATTCTAAAATGTATGATGGGAAATACACCATTAGCAACCTGCATCCAGTTTGCACAAAGTGTGGTATGAGGCTTAAACAAGGCGGTCTGCATGGAACAGAAATGGAGTGCCTCTGCTGCAATACAACTCAAAATTGGGAAGATTCTGTTGCATATGATGCCCAGTTACTGATTGAGGATAATATCAGAAAGAATTACTCGCAAAGCCAGTAACCGATATTACTAAAATATATTTAACTCATTTGATTGGAGGGAAAAATTATGATGCAAATTGACAGTGCAATACTGGCTACAGACAAAGTGATTTGTAAAAATATCAGTAGATTTGATGACTCAGAACGTGGGTTATTGAGTCAGAATATTTTGTCGCAGTTACGTAATTTTGTAGAATATATTGCAGATAAAGTATATGCTAATGGTTCAGACCTCGACCCCAATAATTATGCTCTAAATGTTGAAGCGTTGAAGTATTTGCAAACAAGAGGAGACCTCCGTTTTTTACACCAATTTCATGAGCTTCTTCAAAAGTCGGTGTCACATTACACTTTAGATGAAAATGGTTCTGAAAGACTAATGTTGAAGTACTATGAGTATCTCCTAAAAATAAAAATCTTTCTTAATGATACTTATGGGCTTCATGTTCTGGATAATATTGAAGATTTTCCATTGGATACGGATACAGAACTGTCAGAGTATCATGAGAAAATTGCAGAAAAAATTTACAGTCCAAGTCCGGGATTTTCAACAAGTACATATTCAGATAGATATTATATTCAGAAGATTAAGCCGTTCTTTGTAAACCAGCGAATATACTACGAAGTTACATTTACTGCGGCGAACAGTAAAATGAGCAAATTTGACCGAGTAATCACTTTTTCACGTTATGAAATACTAAGTAACTATGCGGTAAAACTTTCGATTCGTAATGATTCGATCAATGTTTTAGGAAAAGACATGACTATTCAAATTATCGATGGGTGGAATGTATCAATACGTCCCTGCGAATTGGATAATTTTGCAGATATTATCGGAAAACATTCTAAAATCAACACAGGAACAAAAGAGTATTCCGAATTGATGCGATTTTTGACGGAAACTAAAATGCCACTATCCGAGTTGGTTGTGTGCTCAGAACAGTATTATAGTTTTGTAAAAAATCAGATTACAAGTCAGGCAAGAACGACTTATATTTTTGACACCCTTGATCAGTGTAGAGAGATAATCTTATCCAATAAGCCTGGATGTAATGTGCTTAAGTATCTACTGTACCATTTGAATAACAGAATTATTAAATGGCAGCGTTGGAATGATGGCTGTTCGTTGTTGTCAGGGCTAAATTTAAGTTATGGATGTATTCCGTTTGATAGAATGCCGTTTTGTACATCATTGAGAAATCATAATCCACGCATATACGATTTGCTGGATTGCCTATCGGAAAAAGGTAGAGAACATGAACTATTCGCACGCCATATTCAAAATAATACAGAGATAGAAGGGATGTTGTTTACACCCCAAAAGGATATAGTAGGTTTTGATAATATTGATGCGCTGATTAGTACATATAATCGCAAGTTATATCTTCCAAAACACGAACACAGAAAGCTGATGACTTTTCATGATTTTGTGTATATCAAAGGATATGCTGATGATAGCGCATTCATAATTCAAAAATTACGAGATCTAGCAACAAGTGGAATAGCACAATATACCGGATCTGTAGATTCATGGCTGAACAAAGGCTCATATTCTATTGATTCGCCAGAGAAAAAAGACGCATTGCGAAATATGTTTGCAAAATCGCAGGTGGCACTTATTTATGGTTCTGCCGGAACTGGAAAATCAACGCTGATCAATCATATTTCAAACTTCTTTTCTAACCAGAAAAAGTTGTATTTGGCGAATACACATCCAGCAGTAGACAATATGCGCAGGAAAGTAACCGCCAGCAATAGAGAGTTTAATACCATTGCAAGTTTTATTTCCGAAAAGAATCAGCACACAGAATGCGATGTTCTTATTATCGATGAGTGTAGTACAGTAAGCAATTCTGATATGCGAAAAGTCTTAGAAAAGGCAGAGTTTAAGCTTCTGGTTCTTGTAGGAGATGTTTATCAGATTGAATCAATCTATTTTGGAAATTGGTTTGATATTGCACGCAATTTCATTTCCAAAGACTCTATCTTCGAACTAACACATCCATACAGAACGCAAAATGAAAACCTTCTCACCGTGTGGGAAAGAGTGCGAAATCTGGACATTGCAATTTTGGAGCCTATGGTTAAGAGCAAATATTCCATCCGTCTGGATGAATCTATTTTCTCCCATGCAGAAGAAGATGAAATCATTCTCTGCTTAAATTACGATGGATTGTACGGAATTAATAACATCAATCGCTTCTTACAGAACAGTAATCCGAGTCCAGCGATTCAATGGGGTATTGGATTGTATAAAGTTGGCGATCCTGTATTGTTTAATGAATCAGACCGCTTCTCTCCTTTGATTCACAACAATTCGAAGGGGCGTATTGTTGGTATTGCAACAGAGGAAATGAAGATTTGGTTCGAAATTGAGTTGGATTGCGTGATTAATGAATTGGATGCATGGGGGTATGATTTTGAATTGATGGATGCATCTAAAAGCGGAAATTCTATAATTAAATTCAGCGTTGATAAATACAGAAGCACCGATGAAGATGATGATTATTCTGACACAGTTGTTCCATTTCAAGTTGCTTATGCGGTATCCATCCACAAGGCTCAGGGTTTGGAATATCGTTCTGTGAAAATTGTAATTACCACCGAAACTGAAGAACGCATTACACACAATATTTTCTATACTGCAATCACTCGTGCAAAAGAAAATCTTAGAATCTATTGGAGCCCGGAAACGGAAAAGAGTGTGTTGGAAAATCTAACAGTTAGAGATTCCAGGCGAGATGCCAATCTATTGAAGCAACTATATTCTCTGTGATTTTCGGATGTGCTTCTATTGTTCTTGTAAGATATAACAAATATAGCGTTCAGAATGAACGAGCAGCCATCAATGAAATTGATGTTCAAAGGGTATCAGGTAGTTTTCCCTGGTAAGTCATTTTGCAAATTGAGCCGAAGGAGAAAATGCAAAAATGAGCAAAGTGCTATAACTTTGCCCTGCTTGCCAGTTTTCTTCGCACAATATAACTTGTACCCAACTTGGACACAAGTGTAGATTAACTTCTGCTCTAATCGGGCAGAAGTCGGATTAGGAACTTCCGCCCAATTTGGGCGGAGGTGTATCAGTTTTTATTCCCAACTTGGGAATAATTTTGCCCACATATTATAGGCGTTACAAATTGGCAAGCAGTGTAAACCTGTACAGGTTCACTTATTTACGAAGATTCCCCCAGAGGAGAAATTTTCGCAAATTGCTTGTTGGGGAAGCATCCCCAATCCCCTTTGAACGCCACCTGCGGTGTCGGCTGCGCATTCATTCTGAATACTTTTACTTACTAACTTCTGCGCAATTTGCATAGAAGTTCAATTTTCCATAAACGAAAAAATGAAAACATGGGAGAAGTTTCCCCTGATTATTTATGTGATGTATGGCAATCCACTTCCCAACAATTTGTCGGGAAGTCTTGTGGGAAACCCGCCCACAAGTAACAAAAGTGGCAATGCTCGGATACAACTTCATCCCAAGTTGGGTGAAAACTTCGTGCCAACTTGGCACAAAGTTAAAAATGTAGGAAACAAAAAAAAGAAAATCACTTCGACATAATTTGTGTAGAAGTTGAAGGGCTGAGCTTTATGCTTGCGGACGAATTGGACACAAGACAGTGCTACTATTTTCTGAAAATCAACTTCGTCCCAGGTTGGGATGAAGTGCTACGGTGTAACTTGCACCAAAGTAAGGCGTAGAGATTTTGTGTTGCAAATTCTTGATGAGGCGTCTGGAATTTCGTAAATGTCAAAATGACTTCTGGACAATTTGTCCAGAGGTATCATCATGCTTCAATTAGAAAATCAAAAATATCCTTACTACAACTTACGGTAAAATGAAAATCTGCTATTAGCTGCCTGTTCTCAACTTTGGGATATGCTCTTTGGCTGAACTTGACAAGATTGCTTATTTCGACATTTCATGCTATGATAGTCACAAATGAAAATTAAATACTGCTTCATACAAGATTTTATTGATGGGCAAGTCCCATATTTATACAAATATATTTTTAGTCAGTCCGAACTGTCGGAGCTGTTACATGGAAGCATCAAGTCAGATACAGAATCTTTTGTGTCTGTTATTGTTGCATCTGTGTAGCAGCTTTTTTCATTATCTGACCTTGAACCAAGTTGGTCCGAGGTCAGAACCACAGACAGAAACGGAGGGAACTATTTGATTGCAGTAATTCACAGAGGACAAAAATTCAAAGAAACTATGGAAGCTTTTCAGCAGAAACGAGCGGAGTTTGTCGCACAGGAAATCAGAAATTTTGATGCAGAAACCTTGTATGTGTTTCTGGAATGGATTCGTGGCAATGCCCACAAACTTGATAGAATAACTGGGGTGGCGGTATGATATGAGCGGAGGTGACTATCCATGAAGAAACAGAGAAAAATTGAAAAAGATAATCGTGGTGTTGCGATATACGCCCGTAAATCCCGAATCACCAACAAGGGTGACAGTATCGGTGTTCAGTTCAAACAATGTGCGGATTACGCCAAAAAGGAATTGGGGTTGGATGAGGAGTATGAATTTTTACAATACGAGGACAAAGGACTCAGCGGATATTTTTCAGACAGACCGGATTTTCAGAGAATGCTGCATGATGTGCAGGACGGAAAAATCAAAGCAATCGTATGTTACAAGCTGGATCGTGTCGGCAGAAAAACAGCCGACCTAATCCGCCTGATGGATTTCTTGGAAATGTACCATGTTGACCTGCTGATTTGCTCAAACGGTATCAATACTGCCAGCGGACTCTATAAAATCTTCATTCAGATATTTGCGGTCATTGCGGAATTTGAAAGGGATACTCTGACAGAAAGAATTGTAGATAATATGATGGAACTTGCAAAGGACGGTCGATGGCTCGGCGGCAATACACCGATGGGATTTACCGCTCGACGTGTAACAACCGGAAGCGGTAAGGGCAAATCAGCCTACAGCTACTTAGAAAGTCTGCCAGAAGAAAAATGTATGGTTCAGCGTTTGTATGAAATTTTTCGAACCACTCGCAGTATCCAGACCACTGCAAAGCAGATGAATGAGGAAGGATTTCACACTCCTTCCGGTGCTGCATTTAACGCATCCACCACAAGACTGGTTTTGAGAAATCCTATCTATTGTACTGCTGATAAACGCAGCTATGATTATTTCATCGACCATGACGGCAATGTGTTTGGAGATATGATAGAGTTTGACGGAACTCACGGATTGTCGGCTTACAATAAAACTGATCAGGAAAAGTATGAAGGCAGTGACAGCACATTTATCTCTCCAAAATATGTTCAGACCATTGAAAGCAAGCCTGTTAGCGAGTGGATTATTGCGGTCGGAAGGCATGAAGGCTTTATTTCAAGTGAACAATGGATTGAAGTGCAGGAACTTCTGGATGCTATTGCAGAGAAATACAATCGCCCTCACAGAAAGACCAACGCATTGTTGGCAGGACTGGTGCATTGTCCTTACTGCGGCAGACGACTGAGTGTAATTTCCGAGTCCGACCGCTGGACGAACGGAAAACCTCGGTTCAAATATGTTTGTCCCGGTTACCGCAAGAAGGAATGTAATTTCAAAGCGGTAGATGGCGTTCTTCTGGATGAATTTGTCGTACAGCAGCTATCTGAACTGTCGGATGAAAACAGCGAGCGTTTCAGAAGGATTCTGGAAATTAAAATCGAGGAGGTTCTGGAACAGTCACAGACGGTACAGGAACATAACATCATTAAAAAGAAACGTGATAAGCTGAAAGCGGATATTGCAGCACAGACAAGAAATCTGCGTGAAGCAGATGGCAGTATCAAGCAATTTATTCAAGAGGATTTGCAAAATCTGGCTGAAGAACTGAGGGAAACGGAGCGGCAGCTTTCCAAACTGGATGAAAGCAGAAAGAACAATATGATTGCCATCCGTGACTTGGAAATGACAAAGGAAAGGCTGCTCTCCTTTGCAGAATATGCAAAGGATGCGCAGCCGGAAGTTCTGGTCACTTTGATCCAAACTATTGTAGAAAGAATTTATATTGTGGATAAGAATGACGAGCGTTACTGCCACATCTTTATCAAAGGCTGTTCCGGAGAAGATTACACCGGCTTCTTCCAGACAGCCGGTTACATAGAGCAAAA
>ERZ791878.787-NODE-787-length-17687-cov-67.111105_pt1 | contig 17687 bp, 20 predicted proteins | sample MGYA00510277_ERZ791878 | MGnify/ENA primary metagenome ERZ791878 (study PRJEB30046, sample SAMN00792094) | human gut metagenome | study: EMG produced TPA metagenomics assembly of the A metagenome-wide association study of gut microbiota in type 2...
CTGTGAAAAGGCAAAAAATAAAAAGGGGTGCGTCACAGACTTATGACACACCCTCACGGGGTGATTTTAGAAAAAAACTCCCTTTGGCTAAAGATTTTGCAAATGAGCGCAATGAAAGTTTGCTTTCAAATTGCCGAGTGCAGCTAATCTTATCTAAAGGGAGACGGAGGGATTCGAAACACTCCTTCTTTAACGGTAAGGAACCTTATATCTAAGGCAATACTTCAGGAAAGCGAAACAAGCAGTTATATCATTCATTCAACTATTAATCTTTATTAAATTATGAATACTATCGCACCATCTTACGCCATAATGATGTATATTTGCAGTCAGAATGATTATTAATTAAACATGTTAGGCTTATGGCACAGACTGCAATGACAGTCCGTATGGACAAACAGCAGAAAGCACAGTTTGATAAACTCTGCGAGCAATTCGGTATGAGTGCGAATACCGCTATCAACATCTTTGTTAAGGCCGTAATTCGCAGTAAAAGCATTCCATTCTCCATTCAAGTAAAAAATGAAGAAGAAGATGAAGTGACTGCAAAAGCAAAGGCTGCGTTCAAGCAACTTATAGCTAAAGCAGAAAGAGGTGAAACCCCAGAGCTCACGCTTGATGAAATCAATGAAGAAATCAGAGAAGTCAGACGATTAAGAAAAGAACGCAATGGTATATGCAGTCATTGATACGTCTCGTTTTCCTTATGCTGGCGAAATGCCAGATGAGGACGACCGAGTCTTCTACGAAGTCTGCCTGAGCAAGGAAGACTCCTTCTTAGTAACAGGAAATCTCAAACACTTTCCAAAAGAACCGCAAGTGATTACAGCTGCAGAAATGATGGAAATATTGGATAACGAACTATAAGATGTCATTACAGCAGGTGTCTCCAGCTCTCGTAGTAGGCGACACCTGTAAGTAGAATAACAAGGTGGTATCATTTGAGTGATGCAAGCGGTACAGTTAAAGCGCTATGAGCATCATATATTCAAAGAATTGGAGAGCATTTTCATTTTACGTACCTTTTCTGCCGCCAGTTCTATTGTCATATGAGAGTCAACCGCTTCATAATAACTATATTTTATGCTATCAATGGTTTTATTTAACCACGTACGTTCATCCGTGATTTTTGAGCTTAGAACCTTTATCACCTTTTCAAGATTAACAGAAGAGGTTCCAACCATCCCTTTTATCCCGTCAATAATACTACTTGTCCAGAACGATGAATCCATCGTAAAAGAAAGATCTAAAAGTTTATCGAAAACGGGTAAAGAATCTATTGTATAATTACAGAATCTAATTGCAGTAAACACATTACCGAAATAATATTTATCTTCTGTCATACACTTAAGAATCTCTTCTAAAGCCTCTTGATTACCTAATGATGCCTGACACTCCAAATATGTCTTTTTGTCATATTTCAATAGTGTATCCTTAAAGTGAGCTAGAGTATCTTTTACCAATTGCATATCATCCTTTAAATGGCACATCAACATTTTTAGGACATACGCTTTATGCTTATCAGGAATATCTTGGAAGATAGCCATAATTTGTTCCATTCCGTCAGGTTCACTTTTAAGATACAAATTTATGATATTCCCAGAATAACCGTCTTCGTCATGCTTAATGAATTCAAATATATAGGAATACACTCCAGACAAATGCGCATTTATTGCGTATTTTGCTAATTCTAGGTAGTCACAAACATCTAAGCCTTTCGGATTCTTTATCAAAGAAATAATTCTATGCTCAGCTCGTTCCTTACCTAGTTCCTGAACTGCGTAATCAATAAAAGGTTTATGGCTATAAGCATGTTCCCATCTGCTATCTCTTACAGAAGCATATTTCAAACATATTTCTTGAACATCCTTATCTAAAGTAATTTCATAATCTAATGCCAAGCTCAGATATCTCTGTCCTGTGCGGTTATCTTTTATCTTCGGCAACACATGTTCAAGTATTACTTTCAAACAGTTCTTTTGCTTGCCTGTTAACTGTTTTATCCTGTGATTTGCCAATTGATCCAATACAAACAGTTCATAAAGGCTTTGATCTTCTATCTTATTTTTGATTTTCTGCAGGTCATATTCCTGCGTGTTATCATTATAGAATAAGCTCATAAACGAACCGACATAACTGTCCCACTTGTTTTCTTCGCATTCCTTTACTTTTGCATACAATTCCTTTCTAGCTTTCGGTGCATACTGATTTACAATATATAGCACCGTTTCTTTAAATTGGGCATAATCCAGAAGCAACGCCATGCTTTTTTCTTCACGCAACTTCATCTCATTAGGATGGTAAAACCTTCTTTTGGGAAATTTCTTATGAACCAAGTCATAATGCAGAAGATTCCACGCATCATCATAATTATTAGTAAGCCAAGTAGCAATACCAAAATCATTTATCGAATCTGGTTTCAGCACATCTATACATTCCTTCAAATCTGTTTCTGCACCCAACAAAGACAGTTTTATTTTTAGAATTTGCAAAAGCCTTATTTCTTGTTGAGTATCTTCAACACCTCTAATTTCATTTATGAGACTAATGAAGTCAGGCTTTAATACATTTTCTATACAAAAATTACGGAATGCTTTATAAATTTCAACAATAGTATCTCGCAAAGAAAAAGAAATATAATCATGATCCTTAGCAATTTGGATCCATGAATCTATAACTACTTGACAGAAGACCTCATCATCCACATATACTTTACTATTGCATAGCATTTTTTGAATAGGATTTAACAAATCAGCCTGATTATGATCCGCCTTTTCCTCATCAAAGAGTTGCGGCAAGAACTCCCATAATCTCTTTAACTCATTTTTACCATAAACATTCCCCAAACATTTGTAGAAATCATGGCGATGAACGATATGAGTTGTACTCTTTAGACTATAGTTCTGCAAATATCTTTCTTGCGCAATAATATACTCCACATATTTATCAGCTTGATTCAAATTAGCAATCAGCTGAAAAGCTGTTTGTATGATATGATGATCTTTCGACTTTACATCAAGTATGATAAGTCTATCAATGTCTTCTTCTGCATTCAAATAACTACTATAGAAGGGTACATACAAAGAATAGGTTTCCTGATCATCATTATTCCCCAGTTCATTAATCTTATCGAAAACAACATTCTTGAAGTCAGACAGCAATATGCCAACAGAAGGACTGGAGAAGTCCATCATAGAAACACAAGTTGCCAACAAAGCCAAATATGGATTTATCTGATGAACATTTCTATACTCTTTCAACAGGAATTCTGCATTATTTTTAGTATTACACAAGCATGCTATAAACTTGGCTATTTTGTAAATATCATCAGGATAAATTTGCTCTTTACTATATTCTCCTAAAATTCCCTTTAAAACACTCTGCTTAACCACCATACTAATACTGGTTGAATCAATATTCTGTAAAACCTTCACATCATTTTTTAATAACCAGTCTATCATCTGATCTTTCTTGACAGATTCATTCATATATGAGATAGCAAGAACCAACACATTATACCAGTTCTTCTTAATTATTGGAATTTCACCATTTGCGTAGCATACTATCTTTAATATTTCTTGGTAGGAAAGATTCTTTAAAAATTTTGCAACAAAATGCTCTTTAAAGCCATTATGAATGAAAGAATAAACGTCCTTAAAGGAATCTTTTTTAAATATAGTATATAAAGTTAGATCAGAAATTTTTTCTTTGGAAAACTTTAAATATTTATATAATTCTTTCCCTGACAATACTTGTTTTTCTGAAAATTGCATGGTAAGCGCAATCACTGTAAACAAGCCTTCTGCCCCATATGCTAAGTCATTAATGGTATCTCCCTCTTTTTCTTTCACTTTCAAACTTTTGGCAAATATATAATCAAGTATTTTCTCTTGTGTTTGAGGAATCTGATGTTTTTCGCCAAAATAATCAACAACAGAAGACAGATAGAATGGCACATCAAGAAGTTCTGAAATGTTTTGGTGCTGTTCGATATATTTAATAAAACTTGTCGTATGTTCACCAAGACTACCCTTTATGTAAGATACTATTTCATCATAAGATAAAGGCAGCATTTCAAGTTGAGTAAAATCACTCAACATTCTACCATTGTTATAGTTTGAACGGCATGTAACTACAACCTTTATTTTTGAGTACTCTTTTAAGAAATCCCTTAGTTCATTTATCAAAGAATTCCTATCTTTATCATTAAGTTCGTCCATACCATCTAGAAGAATGTATTGGTTTTCTTCTAATCTACATGGCAAAATATTAAAGAAACTATCATGATGAAATTGACTATAAGAAGATGCCGCAATAAATTGAACACCCTTTTCCACATCTTTGGAAATTATGTTATATAGCCTATAAAGCTCTGTTGTTTTACCATTTTGAGCAGTACTAAAGATAACAAACTTACGCAATTCATTATTCTTGACCACTTCTTCAAGAATCTTATCCAATGAATATTCTTTAGATTCTGGAGAGAACAATACATCAAAGGCCTCCGAACGATCTGATTTCAGAGCAAACTTACGAGGTAAATAATGCTCAGGTAAAGGATAATCGCAAATGCTTTCAGAAAAATCCAGGAGACTATAAATCATTTTATAGGAAAGTTCACCATTAAATAGTAATTCCAGATGTTTCTCTATAAGTGAAATTCTATCAAAATGTGAAGTAAATTGGGCAAAAAGCCAATTTCCATCCAGTATATCTTTGTCTTTATCAAAGATTATAGGACTTGATAGATTGTGTATTTTGCGACTTGCTGGATGCTTATTAGCAGATGCTTTTAATATAAAGAATTTCAGATTGAATCCTTCGAGGCCATGCACGTTTTTTACCTTTTTAATGGTTTCGGAATATTTTTCTATTGTATCAGAAGAAGTAACCTGAAAGATAATTTTATTTTTATTATCAATCAAATCGAAACCCACTTGATTAGGTACATTATTCAATATATTAGCATTCTGCAAATGATAATCAAAGCAGTCATTCAGCACATACATAAACACATTTTCTGCCAAGACATTTAAGTCATGGCAGTTGGACAATTTATTCAAAGATATTTGAGTAAAAATATTCGTAATAACGCTCTTAATCTTATCCAAGTTTTCAAACATACTCTTATATTATTTATAGTTCAACTTGTAACATCACTCTATACACCTCACCTATAACTAGTTATCTTACTCTGCTTCACAAAAAGCGAATACTGACATTGAGCCGCCATATAGAGAATTTGCATCATATTAGCCGTTTGTTCCCGAGAAGCAGGTCCAAGAATAATTCCACTTAAGCGGAACGGATATATATTATCTTCTTCGACTTCTCTCACTAACTTCTTCTCAATGTAAGGTGTCAAAATACCGTTATCACGATTAATAAACCATCCGTCAGTTTTCTTACTATTTACCATCAATCGACATTCACTCTCAGAAGAATAATCTGATAGTTTCAAGAAATGCTGGTATTTCTTCAAGAGGTTCATGCGAAATCTGATAGAATTATTCTTTAATGCATCTTGTAATTTGGCAATTTTTTCTAGAACATCTGATTTTTCAGCTATATAACTAATATTAAAAAGTTCATCACTATCCTTGTTTATGCGCTCAAACACCATGCATACGCCACGGGCATTGTCCCCATACAATCTCCACATATCAAGATCGTCAATACGTGTAGTAAAAGAAGTAATGAATTCTTTATCTGCAAACAAATACTTATCACATTCTTCATCAAAGTCTTCTTTGTAGTTTCTAATGTATTCCTCTAAAAAACCTATCTCTGTTTTGTCATTCATCGACACAATAGGGGATAGGGTACAAATCCCTTCACCCAGTGTGAAAACTCATTTCTGTTATGTGCCGCATATTCTACAAGCCATTCATACGCTCTGCCAACCTTCTTACCCTTGGAGAAGCGTTTGTACTTACGCATCACCTTTTCGAAGTATTCCTTTGTTTCCATAATTCTGATTTTAAGAATTCGGATGCAAAGGTAAATACTTAATGTGTTAAAACCTTACGCTGTAATGGTGATATACCTATATATTTACGATCACTATGTAAGCATCCAATCCCTAAGGCAATAGCACTCCATCCCCAGTGTTTACTGGGGATACAGAGTATTTTAAGAAATTAGACTTTTTCGATTTTTAAAGCAGCTTTAACTAAAAGTGCTTCTGTCATCAAGGCATGATACTTCCACTTCAACACATAAATCGGAAGGACACCTCAAAAACTCTAGACAGAAAAAACTCTGGTTCTTGTCTAACTACTGATAATACAAATGGCGCATTGTATTAATACGTTTTTCAATTTGAAGTTAACTTCTTCAAATCATAATACATGAGGCGCGTATGCAACGACTTTGTCATGTCATACCCCAGATTCTCTGCTTCTTGCTGTTCCGTCGAAAACAAAAACAAGAATTCATTCTTTTGATAAAAATCCAATGGAACCATACAATTATAGGCATCAACTATCAAAAAGCGGCATCCTGTTTTATTTTCTTCATCTATAAACCAAGATTTAATGAAATCCAATAATTCTGACCCTATACCTTGATGACGAAAGTCAACATTAATTCCAAGCCTTCCAATAAGTACAGCAGGATATCTACGCATTCGTTTCTCTCTAGGAATACCATGAGACAGTTTACGACCACGACTATTAGGTATGACATCTACTCTAATACTATCATTAGACAAAGTAAACATACAAACAATGGTTTTAGGATCATCATCCAGCACGAAGCAATAAGTTTTACCAAGCAATTCTGCTTTATAACGCATTGCATCATGTAGAAAGAAATCATCCAAATCCTCATCTCCACAAGTAAAAGGATGGCAAGTCGAAAGAATCTCGTCGTCCATCTTTTTAAGTTTACACTTATCTAATAAAAATCCCATAATTACATTCCTGCTTTTTTTAATATAGCACGAGCTATAGCTATTTTCTCTGAAAAATCAACACGCTCTTTACTTTTCATAACCTCATCAGCATTGTTGATAAAGCGAATAGCTTCATCACCATGAAGAGTCGGAATAACCTTTATATCTATTGCCATAATCTTATCTCCTATTATTTAGTTTATATAACTCTGCCGCAAAAATACGCTTTTTCCTCGAAACCACCAAGAAAATCAAAAGAAATCTGCAAGTTATCATCAAATTGCTACAAAATCAACTGTAAACGATAAACTATTAACTGTAAACTATAAACTGCTATCCCCAGGCGGTCCCATCCTGCACAACATGGCGAAGACCGCTTTGGTCCGCCAACCTTAGAGCGAAGCGGTTACGAGCACCGAGTAGGGCGGTTTCCCTCTTCTTCCCTGAGGGGAGAAGACCGAGATGAGAGGTGGAGCCCTCTTTAAGGGTAAAGAGGGACGGGGTGATTTTCGAAAAATCCTCCTTTTATCTAAAGATTATGCAAATGAGCGCAATGAAAGTTTGCTTTCAAATTGCCGAGTGCAGCTAATCTTATTTAAAGAGGAACGTGGCGTTTCGATAACGTATACCCTCCAATCACCCCATAACAAACCAATGGTATGAGAAAGGCAATCGCCATGCTGCCAGTAGTATCCGCTATATACCCTATGATTACTGGAGCAACCGCTCCACCCACTATCGTCATGATAAACAATGAAGAAATCAGAGAAGTCAGACGATTAAGAAAAGAACGCAATGGTATATGCAGTCATTGATACGAACATTATCGTGTCCTCGTTTATAACCAAGAACCCTTCTTCTGCAACAAGAAGGGTCATTAATAGTATGCTCAGTGGTAAAATTAAACCATTGTATAATGACGAGATCTTGGCAGAATACTTTGATGTACTAAATAGATCAAAATTTCATCTAAGTGAAATCAGAATCAATGAGTTATTGAACTTTTTTAAGCAATACGGCATTGATTCTTCCCGTTTTCCTTATGATGGCACCATGCCAGATGAGGACGACCGGGTTTTCTATGAAGTCTGCCTAAGCAAGGAAGATTCCTTCTTGGTAACTGGTAATCTCAAACACTTCCCAAAAGAACCGCAAGTGATTACTGCTGCAGAAATGATGGAAATCTTAGACAACGAACTATAAACGCATTTTATATTTAAGCGTCATGATACAGAACAAATTATTCCGTGATTGCCTCGCTGCGATACCAACCGAGCAAAAGGCAGAGTTCGATTTGTCTTTCGGTATTGCCGAGCGCATTAGTGAGATTCTGAAAGCCAAGGGTCTCACCCAAAAGGATTTTGCCCGCTTACTCAACAAGTGAGACTCAGAAATCTCCAAATGGCTAACAGGCAGACATAATTTCACTACTCAAACCATTGTTCGTATAGAAACTGCCTTAGGAAGTAAACTCATTAGCATAGCTCATTGATTGAGCTATGCTTAATTTTATAGAATCTGCAATAACCTTTCATCAGTATCCTCCAAATTCAGAACCTTAGCATGCTCAAGCCTGTTTTTACTTACTGCTAATAAAAGGATGCTCTGTTTAAATTAGACTGAAGCATTGGACAATATAGGCCATATTTTTTCTTAATGATATTCGAGACTAATTTTACAAACCATTTGTCTGCCTTTGGCGAAAAGTAAATTTTATCAATTAGCAGATTCAAATCCACAGGTATAAGCAAGTCATGTGCATCCGTCAACATATTGAAATCGGGAGATTCCGAAATCACTCTAAATTCTTTCTCGTGAGCAAAAGATAATCTTTTATACCAAGGAGCATCAAACATATGAAAGTATTTCCCTGATGTTCCATTATTATATTCGCTATAATCAATATAATTTACCATACCGAATTCGCAATTTGCTGTAACCGGTAGTGCCTGATAAAGACGCTCAAACGTAGTCTGAATAGCAATTCCTTGTTTAGTATCCCTAGAATATAATTGCCACATAGCTTCAGACTCGACATCTGACTGATGCCAACAACTTATGTAGTTATTTAAGCGCCACTTTCTAATTGTTCTTCTATATCTATCAAATTCATATTTGGCTTTTTCTTCGTCATTGCTCCCATCGTCAAATTCTTTCAAATTAACGAATGGTGCTCTTCGCTGCATTTCCATTTTAATCCAAGCATCTTCATTGGTAGCAACTCCCAAGGCACCTTCATAAGGGTCATTAAAATGATCTATACGAGTGAAATATAATGAACTTTCATCCAACAAAGAAAGAAACTTTGCTAAATCCATATATCGCCATAACTTTGCTGATGGTTCTGGAATTTTGCAGCAAGATCTTCTGTTAGAATAAAATCTTGCATCTTTCATTTTCGAACTACAGCCTTTACAAGTATGAACTAATGCACCATCATCTAAATGCCCAATAAAAGTTTCCTCCCCATTGCTAAATTCTTTTCCACATAAAGTGCATTGATTTCTATTGATAATATAGAACCATCTTTCTTGCTTAATGCTTTCTAAATCATATTTTTTATGCGCTCCCATTATCATATAGTTTTAATGTCAAGACCTAACTATTCGACCTCTATTATTCTCTGAATTTCATCCATCAATTTAAGAAATACTCTTTCTTGTGCAGGTTTTTCCATTTCCGCCAAAGTTTCCTCAGGCTTATTTACTGCTTGGAATGCTGACAATTCTGATTTTAAAAAGAAACTCGGTTCTACCAATAAACACAACACCTTAGTATTCTCAGCTTCAGCCTTCCTTAAAATCGGTGGAAGTTCATTGTTTTCAATAAAATCAGAAGCAAGAAAGTCTGTAGATACCAAAAGTATTGCAATGTTAGCATCATCCAATGCCTTTTTTATCTCTTCTTTCCAATGTTGTCCAGCATGGATTTTCTTGTCAGACCATTCTTCAAAACCTCCTATATACTTTTTCAGCACACTCAAATGGGTCATCAATCTATTGTGGAATTTTTCATCAGCATGAGCATAGCTGATAAATATTTTCTTCTTATCTTTATGCATAATTATCTTTTTATTTTCAGTTTCATTCTTCGGAAGTTGCATAGAGGGTATTACAACCTTCTTATCATCCTCAATTACCAGTTCATCAACATACGACATAGGATTATCTACAATATTCAATTTTGTGATACCGCTTATCAAACTTTCATCAAGATGTTCTATTTTATTCTTACTAAGAATGAGTGTAGTAATCTTCGAATCAAGTATTTGCTTGGGTAAATGCTTGATTTGGTTACCATGCAGATTCAAAATCTTCAACTTTGGCAGTTTAAATAAGGCACCTTGTAATACCTTTAAATTATTAAAAGCCAAATCTAAGGTTCGAAGTTTTTTGAGTTTCAATATTTCTTGAGGAATTACCTCTATCCTATTGTAACTTAAATCGAGCTTTTCTAGATTTGTATACTGATATACATTATCAGGTATTGTTTTTAGATTTTTATGGGATAAATTAAGTTTTGTAACTTGCTTTATCGTTTTTCCTTTAATTTTTATTGGATATTCCATAATATTTATGTATCTTTGCACCCATAGTCGGACTATGGGGGTAGCGACTTAAAATAAGTGATGTTCAGAGTGCACTCCTGAGGGAGGTCAATCTGATTAATATCTTGAATGGAGTCTTAGCGTAGAGGGAGTACCTCTAATAGACGTTGAAGAATAACTTCAACGGTTTGCTGAGAATCCCTTTAATTCATCGCAGCTTCGGCATCCCACGTTTTTCGCTAGCGAATTTGTGTTCTGTCACACAGCAGAACACATAAATCATTTCGAGGTCGTTCGATTTGAACGACCTCTTTCTTTTTATAAATATTGGTATCATTACACTATCTTGGTCACATTTATCAAATGCTCCACACATTTACTCAGCTTCCCATAAGAAGTTTCAGTAGAGTTCACAACTTGAAGCACAAACGATGAATATTGATATGACAAAGGAGTTATGATTAAGAGTAGCCCAAACAGGAATAGTACTCTTCCATCCTCTCCACCATCTTCGGGAAGATAAGGCAGAAGAGCCAGCGGGCTACGAACGTCCGTTCCATCCGTGAGATCTGTGAAATCCGTGTGAGCTCTTTTTAGTATTCGAAAGGACTATCAAAGTCCTTCAGCATCTGATGCTTCGTATCCTTCTCGCTCAGATTAGCATGCTCTGTAGGAATACTCCAATCAATACCCAGGTTATCATCAAGAATAGAGATGCCACCATCAGCCTCAGGGTGATAAAACTCATCACACTATCAATTGCAGCAAAAGCTAGACAATCATTTTATGCTGTAAACACAGCAAAAGGCAAATCCATTTCTATGATATCCCTATCATCTGTTACCAATTTTATATTTGCTCTTTTACAAGCATCAATTATTACCGAATCTCCATAATCCACAGAAGTACCCATCGAAGAAATCAACTTATCAACATCTACCACATGGAAATCATCTGGACGCCTTGTGGCAATGCTTAAAATATCGCTGACTTGATTTTTGACTTCACTCAAAGCTAGTAAATATTCATTAGTAGGTCTAAAATCATGTTTGAAATCAGCATTTGTTAATTTATTTCTTTTCATCCATTGTTTAAATTCCAATTTCAATACAGCATTGACGTATTCTGCAACAACAAGTGAATTTATCCAAATAGTAGCGTTACGAGACATAATTTCCTTTAATAAAGAACTATAAGTCTTCTGCTTATAAAATTTCGAACTAGCCAAAGGAGCGAAAAGGAACATCCATACATTAGTATCAAAGAAGTATTTATCCTGTTCTCCGACCTGTCCATATTTTATCTTACTTGCTTTCATACAGAACCTCTTCTACATTTTTATCAAAATCCACAATATTTGCATAATATGCCTTTGCATTATCTGTAACTTTTTTTATACGAGAAGCTGTTTCTGGTGTAAAATTTTTCAAATGCAATATCGTCTTCAACTGTTCGCTAGTATAATCTCGATATAATGCTCCAATAACCACATTCAAAAAAGCTGTAGTCATGAACTTCACATTAGCAAAGTCCAACTCTACACTCTCACCTTTTTTTAAAGAGTTTACAATCAACTCATATATGGGTTGTCCCTCTTCTGAAGTTACTCCTTGATTAAAAGTAACGTGATCTACAATTCGAATCGTATTCATAATCTTACAATAAATCTTGTGAATTAGTTATTTCATTTTTTAGAGAGTAAGCCTTTTGATCAGCACAATTAAACTTAAGGTTTACAATTGTACCTGGAAATGGCTTTTCTAAAAAAGCAGTATCAAAACATCCTTTTTTATATTCCAACAAAGCATTCCCAGAAGCCATCTGTATCTCACCTTCATTCAAATCCATAAAATCTTTCAATATAGCAAGACCCAATCCGCCAGGAACGTCTTTGGTTGTATTACCCTCTTTAAAGGCCCATTTCAGAGTATCCTCAGCAGACAAAGGACTTTTTCCTCTTTTGCAAAGGAAATTATTTACATTCTCCTGTATAGACCTTCCCAAATTAGTAATGGTCATATCCAACATTGGACGCTTATCCAACTCATGACATTCACCACAGCTATATACATTTTCACACCCACCATGGCTTACCGCATTAGCAAAAACCTCATAGATACTCTCTATTATTTTTTCTTCTGCTTTTTGGGTACACTGTGGAAAACGTTGTTTCTGAATCAATCCAGTGTGAATATATTCCTTAAATTCAGAAGATTCCAATACCGAAAAACATTTATACATAATAAAGTTCTCTCTTTCCTTCACATTAGTTTGTACAGAAAAAGCACCAAGAAACCCTATGCGCGCTAAAGCTCTTTTCACAGTTTTTTCTCTCGGAGCATTTAAGAACATAGAAGTTCCCTTTTTAGTTGCAGAATCTAATATAGCTCCTAAAGCAGCAGACAAATTCGCATCAATATCCTTTACTTCATCAAAATGGAGCAAGACCTTACCACCCGAAAAGCTTTCGATCTTTTCCCATAAATCAGCAAGAAAAAGGATACCTTCCTTGTCTGCCTTTAGACTCTCAGCTATGTAAAATTCCTCATCCATGATTGTTAAATATAATAGACCAGAAGCCTATAACCATTTTTTTGATTGCAAAGATACTACCATTTCATCAAAAAACATAATAATTTCACCTTTTTATACCTAAAAAATGCAAAAATGCAACGATATTGGAGTGTTTTAGAATATTCTCATTACCTTTGCACCCATGAAACAGCAAGAATATAACATATATATCAAGGAAGGGTGCGAGATAAAGACAGCCCAGATGCTTGATGCGCTAGGCATAGCGCATCGTCTACCATTCACGAGCGTGGAGATAGATGGCATTCAACATCTTGCTCCTCATAGCATTTTTCCATTTCACCTATCATCTTCGGGATAGTGAAGAGGTCTCTCACTCGCTTCATGCCATTCTCTGCATAACGCCTGCTAAGCTCCTTATCCCCCAACAAGATATCTATCGCCTTAGCATATGCTTCATCATCCCCTTAAGATACATCTATACCTGTTTCTCCATACTAACACTTCCCTAGAATGTCTCAAGACATATTGGCAGAAAGAAAGACAACACGATATATGCCACATTGTCAGTTTTTCAAACATTAAATCTAAATGGCACATTACTTGCAAATGCACTATGCGAATAAACTTTCTTGTTTTCATTAATTCGAGAAACACTTTTGAAAACAAGTGGAACTATCCAATAATAGAATTATTAATTTTAAATTCAACGAAAATGCCAAAAGTAAAGAATGTCAATGGCACAAGTAGATTTTCTGTCCCTTCTGGTTATAATTCTTGGCTAGACTACTGGGAGAAACAAACTGGCAAAACCGTGTCTATCTGCGGAGTTAGAGGCTGTTCCGATTCTGATTTGGTAGGAGGACATGTAATGAAAGTCAATTCTACAGACAAGCATTACTACATTACACCAATATGTAGATCTTGCAACACCCGTACAGACGAATTTTACGTATGTTGGGATTTGGTTCCTGTACCAAGCAATCTTTAACAAAAAGCCAAGGTGAACTGGCTAAGTGTTCACAGAGTAACAACATCAACAGAAACCTGTTGGTTAAAAAGATTATTATGGCTAAAAAAGTAACTTCAAAAGCTGTTGCCTCAAAAGCATCAGCAGCCTTAAGAGATGGCCGTTCTAGCTCAAGAACTAAAAGTATTGCAGCTAGTGCTTTGTCTCAAAGAGAAAAGAAAACAAAAAAATGACTCATCTAACTTTGCCTCGGTTGTTTCAACCGAGGCTTATGTTTTTCATAAATCCCATCCTTACCACCTATAATCTCCCATAACACTCCCTACAAGCCTCAATTTCCTTCGGCAACACAAAGAGTTTTTTTACCCTCTCATAGCCAGCTTGCGCCAAGCGAGAATGCAATACGGTATCTTCTATCAATTCGTCTATTGCCTTAACGTCTAAAGAGATGGTGGCAGACCCACCGCATTCGGCATGCAGGTGCTGATTGCAAACCACTTTGTGCTGCTCTGATGGAAACAGATGGGTAGTGAACGACAATTGAAAGTCTTCCGTAAGGTTGGCAAGGTATGTGTCAAGGAGATGAACGCAAGTGAACCATTGATGAAGCATCGTTAGCAAATTTAGCAAGTCACATCAGAACCAAGGTGTTTATTGAATCTTGAACGACACAAATAACCTATCAATCCACCTACCAGCAAAGCTGCCAATAGTGATAATGCAAATACCCAAATTTCAATATACATAGTTATTACTTATTTAATGAAACAGTTTTAAGCAGATCATCTTTCTATCTTTGTTTTAGAAAGACTTTTTTCCACTTCATTGATTAAAGAATCAACAATACATTTTGTTATCTCATCAATTTGCTTCTGTTCTTGTACTTCAGCAAGATTCAAAATATTAACCATACCTTTAACTCCTAAAATAATTATCAAAAAACATTTGGTTTAACTCTGGTTTGAAATAGTGCTTACGTTTTTTCCATACAAAACCATCCCCTTTAGATATAATGGCAACATCAATAGGACCACCGACTCCCTCTTCAGACATAGTAATACGCCGATTCAAGTGAGTAATAGAAATTAAACTTTCAACAAGTTCTGCCATATCTTCTTTGTCTAATATGCCTAAAGAACTCATCAAAGGCGCTATTGACGTTTCTCTAATGATATTATCCAATGTTGCACCCAATGTAGCAACCAGTTTACCTTCATCAATTGCCGAATTTATAATATCTTTAGAGTATTGAGTATCAACATTATTTATCATCAGATTTTTCAATTGAGAAGTAAAATTTCCAAAAATATCATATAAAGCTTTTTTCAGGTTGTCATTGATTCCATTTATGAAAGTATTGATTATATCAGTTTGCCCAAATCTACAAATTGATGCAGAATTATCTTCTGTAATACCAGCTGAAATATACCTGTTATAACGAAAATATTCATAAAATCCCCAATATAAACACACAGAACGAAGAGAAGGAAATATTTCTTTATCCCCATACCCTACAACTACAATCTGTGTTTCATTAGCGAAATTACTATTCCCATGAGCTACAAATTTAGCAAAAGCCTTAATAAAGAGTCTTTTCAGAGGAGCATTATCTCCAAATACATCTTCATGTTTAGCTATTATTTTTGCGCAATGTCCCTTGATGGATTGAACGAAGTCTTTTTCTGGAAAATTCTGAAATGAAGTACAATTCTCACAAGAATTAACAACAATACTATTTAGCTGCAGAATAAATTCGTTTAGAAATAAACTTTTCTTTTCATTTGCAGTATTTGCTGCTATCTTAAGGATCAGCGTATAGAAATTTTCTATCTCGTTCTCCATATTTGCATTTTGCATTTCTGCAGAACAAAAATAATGGTTATTCTTAATAAACCCTAGAAAATCATCTAAATATTCAGAAATCGTTGCAAAACATCTATCTTTCAATTGCTTTCTATACAATTTTACAATAACCTCTATAGGAGTACTCATAAAATTAGCATTACCACAAAACATGATTCCAACAGGGTGATACTTAGATAGAGCAAAAACTTTGTTTGCACTATTTATAACCTTATGCCCATAGGGAGTTGTTACAGTTATTGCACTATCTGCCGCTATTACAACAGCGTGCTTATTCATTACTGATACTAATGCTGTCATACGTATATTATTTTAAAGTTTCTTTTTCTAAGAATCGGCTACTAAATTCTTTCACAAAAAAGTAGCTTCATTAAAAAGGAGATAAGGAGCCATTCGCCCGATATATCGTTATTTCTTATTCTTTACCCTCCAGAAGGAGTGCCAAGTTCTAAACAAAGGCTCGCATAGAGCCTCACCTGGAAAATACCTCACGAGTCTTATATCCCGATACACCCTTTGGAGATTATGTCCAAGCTGTGACCTGCCAAACCGATTCCGGGCATCATGCCTTCCGAAGTTCCCGGCTTCCAGCACTTCATTCAGCACAAACTTACCATACTTCTCACTCAGAGGAACGATAAGTCGAGAAGCAGGCATACCGAACACCTCTTGCATGATATACATGATACCCCCTGCAAACTTCCATAATCCCAACTCCTTCAACTCCTCCTGTACCCCTATCGATAGCAGCAGAAAAAGCAGCAGAAGAAGATTGTACTGCAGTAGCAGAAACGCCATCACATTCAGAAGTCGTATCCCCTATCATCCCCAGGCGGTCCCATCCCGCAAAATATGGCGAGGGCTTTGATGCCCCGCCAACCTTATAGCGTAGCGGTTCTGAGCACCGAGTAGGGCGGTTTCCTTCTTCTTCCCTGAGGGGAGAAGACCGAGATGAGAGGTGGAGCCTTCCTTAACGGTAAGGAAGGACGGGTAGGTTTTCGAAAAAAATCACCTCAATATTTTTAGGAAGAGCCTCTTTCTTTTAATAGTCGAAAGGACTATCAAAGTCCTTCAGCACCTCATGTTTCGTATCCTTCTCCGAAAGATTAGCGTGTTCCGTAGGAATGCGCCAATCGATACATAGAGAATCATCTAAGATAGAGATACCCCATCAGCCTCAGGGTGATAGAAGTTATCGCACTTTTATAGGAATACCGCAGTTTTTGAAATCTATTATTTCTTATTCTTTACCCTCCAAAAGAAGTGCCAAGTTCTGAAGATAGGCTCGCTCAATGCCTCAGCAGGATAGAATCTAACGAAATGCATATTTCTCCATATCTTCAGGAAATACTTCTTCCCCATACTCTGATGCGTAAACCCGCCATATTTGGTGAAGTGACGTCCAAAGTTGCCGCCCTCAAGAATCTCCGCTAGCAACAACTTTCCTCGCTTTTCATCCATCGGAACGATCATCTTCTCCCCAGATAATCCCAATGCCTCATGCAGCACATACATCACCGCCCTTCCAAACTTCCACAATCCCAAATGCTTCAAATCCTTCTGCAACCAAGTTAACATTTCACAGTTAACATTTAACATTGATACCACATAGTAGTAATCAATGATTTGCCTCATTCCAATCCCTTCATCAAAGAAATGGTGATACAGATGCGTCAGCTGATAAACAACATTAAATGCTGTCGTTGGTATAGCAATTTCTCCAATACCATCTGGTAGGCTAACAACATTTGAGCATTGCAAATCCGCATTCCGTTTGAACCATTTCTGCAAACGTGCATTATAGATAGGATTATTCATTATACCCGGGAAGAAATGCAGCTCTACCGGTACTCCATCTACAGAAGTTTCTATATGTTGAT
>ERZ791878.792-NODE-792-length-17584-cov-16.595642_pt1 | contig 17584 bp, 8 predicted proteins | sample MGYA00510277_ERZ791878 | MGnify/ENA primary metagenome ERZ791878 (study PRJEB30046, sample SAMN00792094) | human gut metagenome | study: EMG produced TPA metagenomics assembly of the A metagenome-wide association study of gut microbiota in type 2...
AGGAACGCAAGAATGACGGTTTGTATAAGGTGTTCTCTGAGAATTTCCCTATCACTGATACTCGTAATAATTTCGTTCTTGAGTTCTTGGATTACTATATTGACCCTCCACGCTATTCTATTGATGAGTGCTTGGAGAGAGGTCTTACGTATAGTGTACCTTTGAAGGCTAAGATGAAACTTTACTGTACAGACCCAGATCATGAGGATTTCGGTACTTTCATCCAGGATGTATTCTTGGGTACTATTCCTTACATGACAGAGAACGGTACTTTCGTCATCAATGGTGCTGAGCGTGTTGTTGTATCGCAGTTACATCGTTCACCTGGTGTGTTCTTCGGTCAGGGCGTTCATGCCAATGGTACTGTGCTTTATTCTGCGCGTATTATCCCATTCAAGGGTAGTTGGATAGAGTTTGCTACAGATATCAACAATGTGATGTATGCTTACATCGACCGTAAGAAGAAGTTGCCTGTAACAACCTTGCTTCGTGCTATTGGTTATGAGCAGGATAAGGATATTCTTCAGATTTTCGACCTTGCTGAGGAGGTTAAGGTGAATAAGAAAAACATGAAGGCTGCCATCGGTCGTAAGTTGGCTGCTCGTGTATTGAAGAGTTGGAATGAGGACTTCGTTGATGAGGATACCGGCGAGGTGGTTTCTATCGAACGTAATGAGGTGATCATGGAGCGTGAGACAGAACTTACTGCTGAGAATATCGACGAAATCTGTGATAGTGGAGCTTCTACTGTGCTGTTGCATAAGGACGAGGAGGCTGCCAATAAGTTCACTATCATCTTCAATACTTTGGCCAAGGATCCAAGTAACTCAGAGAAGGAAGCTGTTACTTATATCTATCGCCAGTTGCGCAATGCTGATCCTGCCGATGATGCAAGTGCTCGTGAGGTGTTCCAGAACCTCTTTTTCTCTGATAAGCGATATGACTTGGGTGAGGTAGGCCGTTATCGTATTAATAAGAAATTAGGTCTCGATACTGATATGGACGTTCGTGTTTTGACAAAGGACGACATTATCGAGATTATCAAATATTTAATTCAGCTGGTTAACTCCAATGCTACAGTTGACGATATTGACCACTTGTCAAATCGTCGTGTACGCACTGTAGGTGAACAGTTGGCTAACCAGTTCTCTATTGGTTTGGCTCGTATGAGCCGTACTATCCGTGAACGTATGAACGTTCGCGACAATGAGGTGTTTACCCCTACCGATTTGATCAACGCAAAGACTATCTCAAGTGTTATCAACTCATTCTTCGGTACCAACCCATTGTCTCAGTTTATGGACCAGACCAACCCTCTGGCAGAGGTTACACATAAGCGTCGTCTCTCAGCATTGGGTCCTGGCGGTTTGTCACGTGAGCGTGCGGGTTTTGAGGTTCGTGACGTTCACTATACTCATTATGGTCGTCTTTGTCCTATTGAGAGTCCTGAAGGTCCTAACATCGGTTTGATTTCTTCACTCTGTATGTATGCAAAGATTAATGACCTTGGATTTATCATCACTCCTTATCGTAAGGTAACAGACAGTAAGGTGGATATGGACAACAAGGATGTGGTATATCTCACTGCTGAGGATGAGGAGAATAAGATTATCGGTCAGGGAAATGCTCCTTTGACGGAAGATGGTACATTCATCCGTGATGTTGTAAAATGTCGTCAGGATGCTGATTATCCAGTTGTAGATCCTTCTGAGGTTGACTTTGTTGATGTGTCTCCCCAGCAGATTGCTTCTGTTTCTGCTGGTCTGATTCCTTTCTTGGAGCATGATGATGGTCACCGTGCGCTGATGGGATGTAACATGATGCGTCAGGCTGTTCCATTGCTTCACAACGATGCTCCTATAGTAGGAACTGGTTTGGAGAAGCAGGTATGTGAGGATTCTCGTACCATGGTTACTGCTGAGGGTGAGGGTGTTATCGAATATGTAGATGCTACTACTATCCGTATCCTTTACGATCGTACAGAGGAAGAGGAATTTGTAAGCTTCGAGCCAGCTTTGAAGGAGTATCGCATTCCAAAGTTCCGCCGTACCAATCAGAATATGACTATCGACCTCCGTCCTATCTGTAATAAGGGACAGCGTGTCAAGAAGGGTGATATCCTGACAGAGGGTTATGCAACCGAGAATGGAGAGTTGGCATTGGGCCGCAACCTGCTTGTAGCTTATATTCCTTGGAAGGGTTACAACTATGAGGATGCTGTCGTTATCTCAGAGCGTATGGTTCGCGAGGATGTGCTTACTTCTGTACACGTAGACGAGTATTCACTTGATGTTCGTGAGACCAAGCGTGGTATGGAGGAGTTTACCAGCGATATTCCTAACGTTAGCGAGGAAGCTACAAAGGATTTGGATGATAATGGTATCGTACGTGTTGGTGCTCGTATTGAGCCAGGTGATATCATGATTGGTAAGATTTCTCCTAAGGGTGAGAGCGATCCTTCTCCTGAAGAGAAGTTGCTCCGTGCTATCTTTGGTGACAAGGCAGGCGATGTGAAGGATTCTTCATTGAAGGCTAACCCATCACTAAGTGGTGTTGTTATAGACAAGAAACTCTTCTCTCGTGCTATTAAAACTCGAGAGTCAAAGAAGCAGGACAAGATTATTCTTGCCAAGATTGACGAGGAATACGAGGCAAAGAACGATGACTTGAAAGATATCCTTGTTGATAAGTTGCTCACATTGACCGAGGGTAAGGTTTCTCAGGGTGTGAAGGATTATACTGGTGCTGAAATCATCACCAAGGGCAGCAAGTTTACTACTGCTGCGCTGAAGAACCTGGAATATGATGGCGTTCAGTCAAACAACTGGACTGATGACGATCATACCAATGGTTTGATTCAGACTCTGATTATGAACTATATCCGCAAGTACAAGCAGCTTGATGCAGAACTGAAGCGTCGCAAGTTTGCAATTACTATTGGTGATGAACTTCCTTCTGGTATTCTTCAGATGGCTAAGGTTTACATTGCCAAGAAGCGTAAGATTCAGGTAGGTGATAAACTTGCAGGTCGTCACGGTAATAAGGGTATTGTGTCTAAGGTTGTGCGCACAGAGGATATGCCATTTATGGAAGATGGACGTCCCGTTGATATGGTGTTGAACCCATTGGGTGTGCCTTCTCGTATGAACTTGGGTCAGATCTTTGAGTGTATTCTTGGTGCTGCCGGTAAGAAGTTGGGTGTTAAGTTTGCTACTCCTATCTTCGATGGTGCTAAGCTTGATGATCTCTCAGTATGGACAGACAAGGCTGGCTTGCCACGTTTCTGCTCTACATATCTTTACGATGGTGAGACTGGTGAGCAGTTTGACCAGCCTGCTACTGTTGGTATGACTTACTTCTTGAAGTTGGGTCATATGGTAGAGGACAAGATGCACGCTCGTTCTATCGGTCCTTACTCTCTCATCACACAGCAGCCACTTGGTGGTAAAGCCCAGTTTGGTGGTCAGCGATTCGGAGAGATGGAGGTTTGGGCCATCGAGGCATTTGGCGCAAGCCACGTACTGCAGGAGATTCTGACTATCAAGTCGGATGATGTTGTAGGTCGTAGCAAGGCATATGAGGCTATCGTTAAGGGCGACCCAATGCCAACTCCTGGTATTCCTGAGTCTCTCAACGTATTGCTCCATGAGCTTCGTGGTCTTGGTCTGAGCATCAAACTTGATTAATTTTGAGAACCCCTAATTTAGATATAGAAACATGGCTTTCAAAAAAGATACTAAGGTAAAGAATAATTTTACGAAGATTACCATCGGTCTTGCCTCTCCTGAGGAGATCCTGGAAAATTCGTATGGTGAGGTTACAAAGCCCGAAACCATTAATTATCGTACATATAAGCCCGAACGTGACGGACTTTTCTGCGAGCGCATCTTTGGTCCTACCAAGGACTATGAGTGTGCTTGCGGTAAGTATAAGCGTATCCGTTACAAGGGTATCGTCTGTGACCGATGTGGTGTTGAGGTGACCGAGAAGAAGGTCCGTCGTGAACGTTCTGGTCATATTGAACTGGTTGTGCCAGTGGCTCACATCTGGTATTTCCGTTCATTGCCTAACAAAATTGGCTATCTCTTAGGTATGCCTACCAAGAAGCTTGATGCTGTCATCTACTACGAAAAGTATGTAGTAGTACAGCCAGGTGTGCTGGCTGGCAGAAAGGATGCTGATGGTTTGGAATTGAATGGTTCTCATACTCTCGACCTTCTTACAGAGGATGAGTATATCGATATCATCGACAATCAGTTGAGCCCAGATAACGACCGTCTTCCTGATGAGGATCCAAACAAGTTTATTGCAAAGATGGGTGCTGAGGCTATTTATCAGTTGCTGCAGAACTTGGATCTCGACTCTCTGTCATACGAGTTACGCGACCGTGCAAGCAATGATTCAAGCCAGCAGCGTAAGACTGAGGCTCTGAAGCGTCTTCAAGTTGTAGAGGGCTTCCGTGCCAGCAAGGGTATCAACCGTCCTGAGTGGATGGTTATGAAGATCATCCCTGTAACTCCTCCTGAACTCCGTCCATTGGTACCTCTGGATGGAGGTCGTTTTGCAACTTCAGATCTCAACGACCTCTATCGTCGTGTTATAATTCGTAACAACCGTTTGAAGCGATTGGTGGAAATCAAGGCTCCAGAGGTAATCCTCCGTAATGAGAAGCGTATGCTGCAGGAGGCTGTTGACAGTTTGTTCGACAACTCTCGCAAGAGCTCTGCTGTGAAGAGCGAAAGCAACCGCCCATTGAAATCACTTTCTGACTCATTGAAGGGTAAGCAGGGTCGTTTCCGTCAGAACTTGCTGGGTAAGCGTGTTGACTATTCTGCTCGATCGGTAATTGTTGTAGGTCCTGAGTTGAAAATGGGTGAATGCGGTCTTCCTAAGTTGATGGCTGCCGAGCTTTATAAGCCATTCATTATCCGCAAGCTCATAGAACGTGGTATTGTGAAGACTGTAAAGAGCGCCAAGAAGATTGTTGATCGTCGTGAGCCAGTAATCTGGGATATTCTCGAGAATGTGATGAAGGGTCATCCTGTTATGCTTAACCGTGCTCCTACTCTTCACCGTCTTGGTATCCAGGCTTTCCAGCCTAAGATGATCGAAGGTAAGGCTATTCAGTTGCACCCATTGGCATGTACAGCCTTCAACGCTGACTTCGATGGTGACCAGATGGCTGTTCACCTTCCTTTGAGCAATGAGGCTGTTCTCGAGGCACAGATTTTGATGCTTCAGAGTCATAACATCCTGAATCCAGCCAATGGTGCTCCTATCACCGTTCCTTCACAGGATATGGTGCTCGGTCTTTATTACATCACCAAGATTCGTCCAGGAGCCAAGGGTGAGGGCTTGTCTTTCTATGGTCCTGAAGAGGCTTTGATTGCACGCAATGAGGGGCGTTGCGACTTGCACGCTCCTGTAAAGGTTATTGTCAACGACCTCGTAGATGGCAAGTTGCAGAAGCGTATGGTTGAGACATCTGTAGGTCGTGTTATTGTAAACCAGATTATTCCAGAGGAAGTAGGCTTCTTCAATGATGTTATTTCAAAGAAGACTTTGCGCGGACTTATTTCTGATGTAATCAAGGCTGTCGGTATGGCACAGGCCTGCGAGTTCCTCGATGGTATCAAGAACCTCGGTTATCGTATGGCTTACGTTGCCGGTCTTTCGTTCAACCTTGGTGATATCATTATTCCACCAGAGAAGGAAGAAATCGTGGCTAAGGGTCATAAGGAGATTGAGGAAATCACCAATAACTATAATATGGGTTTCATTACCGATAAGGAGCGTTACAACCAGGTTATCGATACCTGGACTCATGTAAACACTAACCTCGGTAATGTGCTGATGAAGGAAATGACCGAGGCTGATCAGGGATTCAACGCTGTGTATATGATGCTTGACTCTGGAGCCCGTGGTTCTAAGGACCAGATTAAGCAGTTGTCTGGTATGCGTGGTTTGATGGCTAAGCCTCAGAAGGCAGGTGCTGAAGGTGCTCAAATTATTGAGAACCCAATTCTGTCTAACTTCAAGGAGGGTATGTCTGTGTTGGAGTACTTCATTTCTTCACACGGTGCCCGTAAGGGTCTTGCTGATACCGCTATGAAGACTGCCGATGCTGGTTACCTGACACGTCGTCTTGTCGATGTGTCCCATGATGTGATTATTTCTGAGGAGGACTGTGGTACCTTGCGTGGTTTGGTTTGTACAGCCTTGAAGAACGGTGACGAGGTGATTTCTACTTTGTATGAGCGTATCCTCGGTCGTGTATCTGTACATGATGTTATTCATCCTACAACTGGCGAGTTGATTGTACGTGCCGGTGAGGAGATAACAGAGGCTAAGGCCAAAGCTATCGAAGATTCTCCTATTGAGAGTGTTGAGATTCGCTCGGTACTTACCTGCGAGAGCAAGAAGGGTGTCTGCATGAAGTGTTATGGCCGTAATTTGGCTACTGCCCGCATGGTACAGTTGGGTGAGGCTGTAGGTGTCATCGCAGCTCAAGCTATTGGTGAGCCAGGTACCCAGCTTACTCTTCGTACATTCCACGCCGGTGGTATTGCTTCTAATGCGGCTGCCAATGCCAAGATAGAGGCTAAGAACAAATCACGAATCGAGTTCGATGAGTTGAGCACGGTTCCATTTGTAGAAGAAGACGAGGAAGGCAATGACGTAAAGTGCGAGATGGTAGTAAGCCACTTGGCAGAAATCCGATTTGTCGATCCTAATACAAATATCGTTCTTTCAACATTGAACGTTCCATATGGTTCTTCACTTTATCACAAGGAAGGTGAGGTCGTTGATAAGGGTACTGTTATTGCCAAGTGGGACCCATTCAACGCCGTTATTGTAAGCCAGTATGCTGGTACATTGAAGTTCAATGATGTTCAAGAGGGTGTTACCTACCGTGCTGAGACTGATGAAACCACCGGTCTTACCGAGAAGATTATCACCGACTCCAAGAATAAGACCATGGTCCCTTCTTGTGATGTTGTTGATGCTAACGGACAGGTATTGGGTACATACAACTTCCCAGTGGGTGGACACGTAGCCGTAGAAGATGGTCAGACTATCAAGACGGGTGAGACCTTGGTGAAGATTCCACGTGCCGTAGGTGGTGCAGGTGATATCACTGGTGGTCTTCCACGTGTAACTGAGTTGTTTGAGGCTCGTAACCCATCAAACCCTGCTGTTGTTTCTGAAATCGACGGTGAGATTACCATGGGTAAGGTAAAGCGTGGTAACCGTGAGATTATTGTTACATCCAAGACTGGCGACCAGAAAAAGTATCTCGTATCTCTTTCTAAGCAGATTCTGGTTCAGGAGCATGATGCCGTTCGTGCTGGTACACCTCTTTCTGATGGTGTCGTGACTCCAGGCGATATTCTTGCTATCAAGGGCCCTACTGCCGTACAGGAGTACATTGTCAACCAGGTTCAGGACGTTTATCGTCTTCAGGGTGTGGCTATTAACGACAAGCATTTTGAGATCATCGTTCGTCAGATGATGCGTAAGGTACGCATTGATGATCCGGGTGATACCACATTCTTGGAGCAGGAATTGGTGGATAAGCTCGATTTTGCCGAGGAGAATGATCGTATCTGGGGCAAGAAGGTTGTTACCGACGCTGGTGACAGCGAGAATCTTAAGCCAGGTCAGATTATTACAGCTCGCAGACTGCGTGATGAGAATTCAGGTCTGAAGCGTCGTGATATGAAGTTGGTTCAGGTCCGTGACGCTGTAGCTGCAACATCTACTCAGATACTCCAGGGTATTACTCGTGCAGCTTTGGGTACTAAGAGCTTCATGAGTGCCGCTTCATTCCAGGAAACTACCAAGGTCTTGAATGAGGCTGCTATCCGTGGTAAGGTGGACTACCTTGAGGGTATGAAGGAGAATGTGATTTGTGGTCACTTGATTCCAGCTGGAACAGGCCTTCGCCAATGGGAGAAGATTATCGTTGGCTCTAAGGAAGAATATGAGCGCATGCAGGCTAATCGCAAGAACGTGCTCGATTACTCTGACTCCAACATGGGTGAGTAGTCTTAGTAATATAGATAAAACAAAAGGGATATGTCAGTAATGGCATATCCTTTTTTTTGATGAGTATTGATTGTCAATAATGTTTTTTGTTAGTATAGCTTTTCTTTTCTTTACGATTAGCTGTGGGGCTGAATGGAAAGGCAACGTCTCTGACCCCAATCAAAGTATTATCCTTTGATTCTTGAAAACCTAAAAGTAGCTTGTTGTCGTTTCTCTTTTTGATACTTTGTGGAAAGATTGCCTCTAAGAGAATGGAAAAAGTTTCATACCTTGGAACGTGGAGTTCCATAGGATGAAACTGTAAGTTCCGTAGTTGGAAACTGTGTGAAACTTAGTTGCTGGAAAGTTCTATCTTCTCTTCGTATTTGTCGAATGTCGGTTGGTCGTATCCTTTCGCCTTAAACAATGCGCCGATGGCTACTTGCAGCTCTGGTGTGAGGTATTTCTCGCCGCGGTGATATCTGTAATAGGCAGTCTTGCCTCCAAGTACTCCCATTATCTGTATTCGCAAGTCGGCTACGTCGCAGTTCCTTACTTGGCTGTACACTTGTGAAAATCCCCACGCAGAAGTAATGACTCTCGGCCGCAAGAAATACTCGCATTGTCCGTTTTGCAAGGCATCGGGGAAAATGGTTCGTCCCACTTTTTGCGCAGGGTCCTTGTATGCGTATGCCTGGTGCCTGAAGCACTCGTCGGCTCTTGGACAAGTGCTGTTGAAACAATAAGCCATGTCGTATTTGATGAGGCTCTTGATAACGCTGGGATCATTCATGTCCTTTTTCATATTTGTGCTTTTAGATGACGTGAAGCCGTGTCAATGGCTTTTGGTTATGTATTTTGTTGAGCGCAAAGTTAGATAATTTTTCTGATTTAGCAGCCTGTAACATAGAAAAACTTGAATGTCTTTCGTCGATTTTTGCAAAATAAACTTTATATTACGAGAAGTCTCGCAAGATAACTCACGGCAGCTGTTACGTGAGGGCGAACATCATATAATACGTGTGGGCTGTCTGCTGAACGGCTACTATTTTCCTCAACAGGTTCTCCTATTACCAAGTATCGTAAGAAGAAAGAACAAGAATGAGAGTGATACAGATGTTCATTGCGTAAAAATAAGGGGCAATTCGTAAAAAAAAAGACAGTTTGACTATATATATAAGCACATAAAAGCGTTTTCTTGTTTTTTTGTTCTATATTTGCCAAGTGCAATAATGCTTTTTTTTAAAACAAGAATAACATATAAAATTTTAATGACATGAAAAAAATCAACCTATTGTTACTAACTGGCTTGGTATTATTGCCTGCAATACCGCTAAGCGCACAAACCTTTGAGAACGTATTTCTTCGGGGGGGGCAAGTAGTACCTACTTTCTATGATGACGTAAATAATGACGGCAAGTTGGAATACCTTTGGAATTATCAAGATAAAATGCAATGGTATTCTATCGATGGTAGCCTTGTGATGGATTTGAATGCCATTAAGGATAATGGTATTATGGTCTCAAATATCGCAAATAGTAGAGACTTGAAGTTGCAGAAGCTGAATGCAGAACCTTATTCTGGTTTTGCCTTTTATGGAGTAGATTACTCATCAACAAAGAGCAAGATGCTCATTCCCCGAAACGGCAGTTATGTCTATCATGAGTTTCGCATGGAGAATACTACGGGAGCGACATGGGCTGATGTGAATCTTGACGGATTGGAGGACTTGCTGTATTGGGATAATAGTGACGGAACGTATCGACCTTACTTTAAACTGCAGAAAAAAGACGGTACGTTCATGACTCAGCCTGTGCCTGTAGTTACTGATCCTGAGGAGCTGAAATCGGCACAGTACGCTATGGCGGGCAATGGCGCTTTTACTATAAGAACCAATGGCATGACAGCCTTTGCAAGTCCTAATAGCGGCTACTACAGCAAAGACCCTATGACGGTTGTCGACCTAAATCTTGACGGATATCCCGATTTTATTGACGAAAAGGGCTACTCGCTCATTTCTTTAGGTAATGGCAAGTATTATTCTGCCGCTTTCTCTGGAAGGGTGAAAGTGGCTGATGTCAATGGTGACGGACTGACCGACTTGATTGTCTACAGCAATGGAGAGCTGAAACTTAAATTGAATACGGGTACAGATTTTAAGGAGACATTATTGTTGAGCAATAATGCCGTTGACGGTATCCATGTGTTGGATTGCAATGGTGACGGCTTGCTTGATGTTTTGGTTACGGTACCTGGCAAAGAGAACAGCTTTATTGCATTCTTGAAAAATCAAGGCGATGGTACGTTCAAGCGTACCGTTAAGTCGTTTACAGGAGAATACAAATGGAGTGCTCCTTACTTTATCAATAATAATGGTTTGCCAAGTTTGTTTACTGTTGACAATTTTATTTATAATAAGGAGAATCCAAGTTATGGCACATTAATAGGGGGACTTGTCACGATATGGAACTGGGATTCTGGCTTTAAGGTGACTCCATACTCTGTAAATCAAGACACACCTTATGCATTGAAATTGCCACCACGCGATATAGACGGCGATGGTAAGATGGTATTCCCGGCATTTATACCTAGGAGTGATGGGGCGGCAGAAAAGAGTGGAATCTTCCGCTATGCCGTTGATAAGGTCAATACCGCCCCTAAGAAGATGAAAGCGCCGGGCTTGGTTTTGGACAAGTCAATTGGTATGTTGCGTGCTGAATGGGAAGCCGGTAGCGATGCTGAGAATGCCACGGGCGACTTGAGCTATGAGTTTGAAATATCTTCGGGTGGCGAGTACTTGTATCGTACTTACACCAAGAGTTTGTTTGCCCTTGCCGCAGCAGGTGTATGGGGTAAGAATAGTGTGTCTGCCCGTGTCCGTGCCATAGATGCATGTGGCATGAAGGGAGAATGGAGCGATTATGCACAGCTGAACGATATTTCTCAGTTGGCAACATTCACTATTGACAAGAAGACAGTCAGCACATGTGATACTGTGTTTGTGTCAGGTCTTAATGGACAGGATTTTACTCTTAGGGGAAAACCTGATGGTATAATCGTCACTTCTGCTGACGGCAGACAGGGCATCATGTTCGATACCTTCGGCAAGAAGCAGATTGAAGGCATAAGTTCTGACGGATTGACATTTGCCTTGGACGTAGACGTTTTGCCATTCAGAATAGAGAATATAGCTCGATACTTTGGTGGCGTTTTCTTTGATTATTTCCAAGAGGGGAGAATGCTTAGTATGAATTGGGGTGGTCTGTATGTTTATAATAAAGAGGCTAAGTCTGATTATAATAATGGAACGTTTGAGAAGCTGCCTGTCTTCGGACTTTCAGACGGAGTAGAAGGTGATAAGTTGGCTGCTTTTGACGCAAATATGGACGGTTTGCCTGATGTCTTATGCGGACCAAGCCCAACTGATGATAGATTTCGAACACAGGCTGTCATTAATCTGGGCGATGGCGACTTCGAGAAGTCTACGGATGCTTATACCTATGACGGTAAAGAATATCACGTGCGCTATCCTTATTATTATGTTGACCTGAACAATGACGGCCTGCTGGATTATTGTTCGTATGATTCAGATGCGTCTAAATATAAAGTTTATTATAATAATGGTGACGGCACCTTTACTTCCAAGCCTTTGGATTTTGGCGATTATACTTTGATAGAAATGATTTCCGGGGCTTTTGCCGATTATGATAGGGATGGTCGTATAGACGCATTGGTACGTTTGAAAAACAAGAATAACAAGGACTGCTATGCTGTGGCTTTCAACAAAGGCAATGGCAAATTCGATGTTGTAGAACTGGCTACAAGTATAAGCGATTGGAACGCTAATGTATATGACGTAGACGGAGATGGTTATATGGATTATGTTATGTCTGATAAGATTCTCAAAAACATGGGTAATCGTACTTTCGAAGAGCAAGCCTTAGGTCAGTTGCGTCCCGTCTATATCGACTTTGACTTAGATGGCAAGCTTGATTATCAGAGCAGTAACAGGATGGAGTTCACGATAAGTAATAATGGCAGTCCTGTGACATTCGAGAATTTGCAGTCAAAATGTTTTATTGGGACTATTAAAAAGAATATTGTGGACATAGACAATGATGGTGTTCCTGATAGTGAAGATGGAGATTATACTTGTTTAACCAAACAAAAGTGCATCAATACTCCGCCTACTGCCCCAACTACCGTATATGCCAATCAGAAGAACGGCGAGGTGGTTATCTCATGGAGTGGCGCAACAGACAAGGAGAGCACGAATGCTCAGCTGCTGTATAATATAAGTATCAGGAAAAAAGGAGAGACTGGCGACGGCAGCTACATTTGGTCGCCGCTGAATGCTAATGATGACAATGCCAAGATGGCAGGAACAGGAATCCAGACATATTATCGTCAGGCAACAACCTTGCCTATGCCTATCAGCAGATTTGAGGCTGGCAAGACTTATGAGATTTGTGTCCAGACGTTGGATCCTTGGATGGCTCATTCGCCGTTCTCTAAGGTTGTTGAGTTCACGCCGACAGAAACAACCCTTATCTCTATGCCCGAAAAGGCTGGAGTAGGACAGGCTGTCAAGGCTTCTGTAGAAAGCAATGTAGGAGAAATTACTCTGACAACAGATGATGGTGAGCTAAAAAATGACGGCACTATCGTTTGGAATACACCGGGTCTGAAGACCGTTCAAGCTGTGAGTGCGGCTAATTCACAGGTGAAGGGTACGGCTCGTATCATGATTTACGAACAGCCGTCGTTGGAGTTGAACATACCTGATAAGGTGCTGGCTGGGCAGACTATTGTGGTGAATATGCCAGAATGCTTCCGCAATGAAGATGCCAAGGTGTCGGTGTCTGCCGATAATGCAGAGGTGTCGTATGACAAAAAATCCAATCAAGCTGTTGTTGCAATATCAGAAGATGCTGCTTTTTGTTCTTTGAAACTCAATTACAGCGATGATGTCTGGAATCCGGCAGTTAAGAAGAACTATGACATCGAGGTGGTAGGTGCTGGTTGGCAACCGCAGTTGACACAGGTGACAGTAGCTGATGGACATAATGTGCTGGAGTGGAATGCAGGTCAGGCATTGCCTGATGCAAGTATTTTTACTGGTAAGGTAAATGTATATCGTGAGACCAACGTTGCTGACAGCTACGAAAAGATAGGAGAGATTGCATTGGCAAACGGCAGATTTGTAGATACAGACAGCCGTCCTGACGTGAAGAGCAATCGTTATATGATAACGTTGCCGACTGTCTATGGAGTGGAAAGCGCTCCGAGCCATGTTCACGCCTCTGTCCATCTGATGGTGAATAAGGGTATGGGCAATGACATCAACCTGCATTGGACTCCTTATGAGGGAGCTGAAATTTCGCAATACATGATATTTGCAGGTGCTACTCCTGATAATATGCAAGTTGTGGAGACATTGTCTGGTTATTCTCGTAGTTATGTTCATCGTCGTACGTCTGCCGATGTTACTTACTATGCCATAGGAATGAAGCAGAAGTCAGAAGCTATGAAGAGTAGGGCCAATCGTGCTGAGGCTAAGCAAGAAAATGTTACCTCTAATGTGATAAGCAGTAAGGAAGCATATGCTGTCAAACTGGTTACAAATATTGAAATCCAGACAGAGGAAACTGATGCTACTATTTCGGAGACTCAGACCACTCTGCATCTGAAAGCATGGGTTACTCCTGTATTGGCTACTATTGCTAATGTGGAATGGAGCATTGTAGAGGGCGCAGAATTTGCAACCATTGACAAGAACGGAGTCTTTACTGCCAACATGGGCAGCAAGGCTGGTTCGGTAGTTGTTCAGGCTAAAGCTATTGACGGTTCGGAAGTCGTCGCTTTGCGTACTTTCGATATTCCTCAGTCGACAGGAATCTCTGCTGTAACAGATGGTGCTTCTGCTGTAACAATACTTTCTGGTTATGGTAATATCTTTGTAAAGAATGCCTCTGGCTTAATGACGGTAACAACTGCCAGTGGTGCCGTTGTTCACAGATCGGTTGTAGAAGGTGAACGCAAGGTTTATTTGCCTGCGGGTATTTATATTGTCAAGATAGGCAAGATGGTAAGAAAAGTTGTTGTAAGATAACTTATGTAATAGGAGAGCGGATGAACGATTCATTCGCTCTCTTTGATGTAAGTTCGGAGTGAACATTATTACAAGAACTTTCGCATTCACTTAGTATTTCCCTTGGCAAAAGCTATTTGGTGGCAAAGTTACAATATGCATTTCTCCCATGTGTCGAAGAGTGTCGTAGAATGTCGTTAACTTCATGACTCAACGAAGCGCTTTGTTGTACCTTAACGAAGCGCTTCCTTAGCACCTAATGAAGCGCTTCCTTAACACTTAATGAAGCGCTTCGTTAGACTACAATAAATACTTCGTTGGATTTTATGCTTGCGCTTCCTTTTGGAAGCATGTTTTTTGGCAGGCACAAAGGATTTATTATGCACATATAGTTATGATTTCTGCTATTTTATAGTTGTTCTTTATATATAATATGTTTGCGCGCATGCGGACGTACATTATAATAAATGTGACAACCACGATATTTTGAAGTCGTTTATACGGGAGTGAAATTGCTGTTATTTGATGAGTATTTATTAAAAGCTGCAAAAAAGTTGCAGTTCTCAGATTTTTTATGTAAGTTTGCAACGTCAATAAAATTAATAACCTTATAAACTTAAAGAATTATGGAAGATAATAACAAGAACAATCAGAATCAGTTTCAGATGGGAATCAACCCCGAGGTAGCAGAAGGAATTTACTCAAACCTTGCGCTCATTACCCATTCCAGTTCGGACTTTATCCTCGATTTTGCCTGCGCACTCCCCGGAATGCCACAGCCGCAAATAAAGAGTCGCGTCATTATGGCACCTGAGCATGCCAAGCGTTTGTTGCAGGCTTTGCAGAGCAACATATACAATTATGAGCAGACATTTGGCAAGATCAAGATGCCTAATGAGCCAGAGCGTACAATAGCTCCATTCAATACTCCTAAGGGTGAAGCATAATTTGAAACAGAGATAATTAAAGGAGTTATGGTATGTTCTATAGAAGTATGCAAATGAATGTGACAGTAATTAGTCCTTCGTTTCGTTTCCAAGCACACATCTGCCTTAACTCCTTTGATACCTTTAAGTTCTGAACCATTGAAAGTTTACCTCTTTTTTAGTTCAACTTCGTCTTTCTATTTGGTAAGTTGTATGTCATGAAATACTAAAAAGGCTTCTAAAAAACGCAACAAATAGTTATATAAAGTTAAATGTTGCGATTTTGAAAAGCTTCCTTTTTAATTAGTTAGGTGTTTTGCGAGAAAAGTCGTATCTTTGCACCCCGAAAACGGCCAGAAATATTTGGGACGTTATGGATTTGACAATAACAAAACAAAAATAATAAATTAAAAAGTAAAATTATGCCTACTATTTCACAATTGGTAAGAAAAGGCAGACGAGTTCTCGTAGACAAGAGCAAGTCACCAGCTTTGGATTCATGTCCTCAGCGTCGTGGTGTTTGTGTTCGTGTTTACACAACAACTCCAAAGAAGCCTAATTCGGCAATGCGTAAGGTTGCCCGTGTTCGTTTGACAAACTCTAAGGAGGTTAACTCTTACATCCCAGGAGAGGGTCACAACTTGCAGGAGCACTCAATCGTGTTGGTTCGCGGTGGTCGTGTTAAGGACCTCCCAGGTGTACGTTATCACATCGTTCGTGGTACTCTTGATACCGCAGGTGTTGCAAACCGCACACAGCGTCGTTCTAAGTACGGTGCTAAGCGTCCAAAGGCAAAGAAGTAATTCTAATCCGGACAAAATTAAAAGAAATCCGAAAACTCACGGTCGGAGAAGGTCGAGAGTTTAGGTAAAAAGATTATTTTATTAAACGTTTTGCTGGAGAAGTAACAGGTTGAGTAAATACTCGGGTGCGAGTGTTGAAGAACGATATACAGCCCCATGCAGAATTTAAATTTTTTCGATTAAAAAATGAGAAAAGCAAAACCAAAGAAGAGAGTGATCCTCCCAGATCCAGTCTTCAATGACCAGAAGGTCTCTAAATTCGTAAATCATTTGATGTATGATGGTAAGAAGAATACATCTTATGAGATTTTCTACAATGCACTCGATACCGTAAAGGCTAAGATGGCTAACGAGGAGAAGTCTGCACTTGAGATTTGGAAGCAGGCTCTCGACAATATTACTCCACAGGTTGAGGTTAAGAGCCGCCGTATTGGTGGTGCAACCTTCCAGGTTCCTACAGAAATTCGTCCTGATCGCAAGGAGAGTATCTCTATGAAGAACCTTATTGCTTTCGCTCGTAAGCGTGGTGGTAAGACAATGGCAGACAAGTTGGCTGCTGAGATTATGGATGCTTACAACAATCAGGGTGGCGCATACAAGCGTAAGGAAGATATGCACCGCATGGCTGAGGCTAACCGTGCATTTGCTCACTTTAGATTCTAATTTAATAAATAGGTAAAAAGAAAATGGCAAATCGCGATTTACATTTGACACGTAATATCGGTATTATGGCTCACATCGATGCCGGTAAAACAACAACATCAGAGCGTATCTTGTTCTACACTGGTAAAACTCACAAGATTGGTGAGGTGCACGATGGTGCAGCTACCATGGACTGGATGGCTCAGGAGCAGGAACGTGGTATTACTATTACCTCTGCTGCTACAACTTGTAACTGGAACTATCTTGGCAAGTCATACAAGATTAACTTGATCGATACTCCGGGACACGTTGACTTTACCGCCGAGGTAGAGCGTTCTCTCCGCGTACTTGATGGTGCTGTTGCTACATATTCTGCAGCTGATGGTGTACAGCCACAGTCTGAGACTGTATGGCGCCAGGCTGATAAGTATAATGTACCTCGTATTGGTTATGTAAACAAGATGGACCGTTCTGGTGCAAACTTCTTCGAGACAGTACAGCAGATGAAGGATATCTTGGGTGCTAATCCAATTGCTATTCAGATTCCTATTGGTGCAGAGGAAAACTTCAAGGGTGTAGTAGACCTCATCAAGATGAAGGCTATCCTTTGGCACGATGAAACTATGGGTGCTGAGTATGACGTAGAGGAAATTCCTGCTGACTTGGCTGACGAAGCTGCTGAGTGGCGTGATAAGTTGCTCGAGGGTGCTGCCAACTTTGATGACGAAGTAATGGAGCTTTATCTCGATGGTCAGGATATTCCTGAGGAGAAGATCCTTGCAGCTATCCGTAAGGGCTGCTGTGCTATGGAGTGCTGCCCAATGTTGCTTGGTTCTTCATATAAGAATAAGGGTGTCCAGCCTTTGCTCGACTATGTATGTGCATTCCTGCCTTCACCAATGGATACTCCTAATATCGTAGGTACCAACCCTGATACAGAGGAGGAAGAGGATCGTAAGCCTTCTGAGGATGAGCCAACATCAGCTCTCGCATTTAAGATTGCTACAGACCCATTCATGGGCCGTTTGGTATTCTTCCGTGTTTACTCAGGTAAGGTTGTTGCTGGTTCTTATGTTTACAACCCACGTTCTGGC
>ERZ791878.795-NODE-795-length-17488-cov-2.475076_pt1 | contig 17488 bp, 17 predicted proteins | sample MGYA00510277_ERZ791878 | MGnify/ENA primary metagenome ERZ791878 (study PRJEB30046, sample SAMN00792094) | human gut metagenome | study: EMG produced TPA metagenomics assembly of the A metagenome-wide association study of gut microbiota in type 2...
GTATTATTCACACTACGATTATCTAAGTATTCTTTGATTTGATGTGTATCATACCCTAATTTTAAACAATCTCGAATAATGTTTAAAATATAGATATCATTCAGTGTGTATAATCGATAATTTGATTTTGATCGCATTGGACAAATTAAACCTACTTCTTCATAGTATCTTAAAGAGTCGGTTTTAATATTGTATAATTTAGCGATTTCATTGATTTTATAATACTTTTTCATATTGCCACCCTTGACCTTAGTATTATACCAAGGTTTACACTTAAATTGGTGATTTTATGTTGAAACAATATCTTAAATTTGTCATACCATCCATATGTTCGATGGTTATCTTTAATCTATATACCTTAGTTGACGGTATATTCGTTGCCCACTATGAAGGCGATACGGCATTAGCTTCCATAAACGTGGCAAGTCCATATGTCACAACCATTTTCTCCATTGGAGTCTTATTTGCGATTGGATCGAGTACGGTAATGTCCATTTATCGTGGTGCGAATGAAGAAAGAAAAATGCATGAAGTATTCACAATGAATACCATCACAATTTCTTGTGTTGCCCTATGCATAGCGGTTTTATCTTTTTTAAATTCACATCATATTACTGAATTTCTAGGTGCCAATGAAGATGTATTTAACTATACAGATACCTACATAAAAGTATTATCCTGCTTCTCCTTCTTCTATATAGTCTCTTATTGTTTTGAAGTTCTTTTAAAGGCCGATGGCTTCCCCCAAAAATCCATAATGGGTATTTGTCTAGGAGCTGGCACAAACTTAATTCTTGACCCTTTATTTATGGGACCTTTCAATATGGGAATTGGTGGTGCAGCCTTAGCTACAGGTTTATCACAACTTGTGACTTTCTGCTTCTTCTTTTATCATTTTGCGTTTAGTCATAAATCACATTTCCATTTTGTGAAGGCAAACTATCCTTGGCATGAATATTCTAGAATTTTATCTTTAGGACTTCCCGATTGTATTTCTGAAATCTCTCCAGGCATAATGATTACAGTATTTAACTATCGTATCAATCAACTCCTTGGTACGGATGGACTTGTTACTTTTACTGTATTGATGTATATTTATAATCTTGTATTGATGGTAATGGTTGGAACCAGTCAAGGAACACAGCCTTTAGTTAGCTATTACTATGGTCGAAGCGATAAAAATGCCGTTTCAACTTTCCATAAATATGCACGTATATTAGTCTCTTGTGCTGGCGTTTTATTATTCTTAATTGTAGAAGTGTTTGCACCAAATATCACGGCTGCTTTTATTCCAGTAAATACAGAAAACTACTTTAATACCATTTTAGCGCTACGTCAATTTAGCTTTGTCTTCTTGATTATGGGACATGTCGTGATCACAAGCGGCTACATGGTTGCTTTAGAAGAGCCAAGAAAAGCCTTTGTGCTTTCGATTTCTCGTGGCATTCTCTTTGTCTTATTATCTCTATTTGTTTGTACTACATTATTAAAGGAAAATGGAATTTGGATCAGTTGTACCGTCTCTGAAATCTTCTGTTTAGGTATTGCCCTATATGATTTAGAAGCGCAAAGAAAAATATAAAAAAAAGGAATCAACTATACAGTTGATTCCTTTTTTCTTACTTTTAAATTATAGCAAAAATAAATATTTTTTATAAGACTAGAAATGGATTAAAAAATTTTTTTAGTATGAAGATGTGGTGATAAATTTTTTAAAGAAACCAGGGATGAGAATATGTGGTATACAGTTATCAAAACTTAACAAAAATTTTAATTAATCATGGAGGGAAATATTTATGAAAACAAACAAATTATTTAGATTATTCATGGCAATATGTATTTCATTTTCCTTAATAGGAGCAACATCCATTCAGGCACAGGAAAATAATATTAAAATTAGTGAAGATGGGGTTGCTATAGTTTATGCTGATTTGAATAATGAGTTAGAAGTAAAAATGGAAGCTCAAAAAGCGTTCGATGCAGGTGCGACAGTTGTAAAAGTTGAAAATAATGCAGTTAAACCTGGATCATCAGGATGGAACAGCAACTCAACTACTTATTATTTTGGAGATGTTTTACATGGTTCCAAAGGAACGATTCGTTGTTATGTTGTTGCTGGCACTGGAGTAGATCATGTAACAAATTGTAGTTTTTCAGTAGAAGTGTGGGGAACTGGTTTTAGTTTGTTAGAAAGATATATTGTCAATAATAATACGATGAATGTTGCAGGTAAATGGAAATGTCTTCAATCAGGTTTTGTTAATGTAGTTACTCCTCAATATTCTGTATCGTTATTTTGATAGTAATTAAAAAAAGATAGCAAGACAAATATGACTTTAAAAAAGAATATTTTAAATGTTTTTCTTGTGATAATGATGGTACTTTGTTTAACTTCATGTAAAAGTTCAAAATTAATGATTGAAGAAATAAATATAAATCAACTAGAAAAGTTAATAGAAAATAAAGAAGATTTTATATTACAAATTTCTTTAGAACAATGCCCTTATTGTCTTGAATTACGTTCAATTGAAGAAGATTTAGTTACAGAGAATAGTATTACGATATACGAATATACAGTAAAAACAAAAAATGATAATGACATTGACTATATAACATCTATATTACCATCTTTACAATATTACCCTAGTATTTATAAATTTACTGATGGAAAATTTACTAATGAGTTAGATTTATCTGAATGGAATGATTTGGAAGAAAGGCTTATAAATTGGTTAGATAAAAACAAAATCAATTAAAGGAAATAGTATGGAAAAATTATGCAGTATTAAAGGATCTAAACTCTATTTTAATGGAGAAGAATTATTAAAAATTGAGTCTATTGAAAAAATTGAAGTGAAAACATTGCCTGTTCGACAAGCTATAAAATCACAATTATTAAATTCAATGGCTACATTTATGTCAGGAAGTTTAATTAACGGAAATGAGCAATGTATCGTTGGATTAAATATCATTCAAAAAGATAAAAAAGAAATATGGATTCATTTCATGAAGGAAGTGTGACTCGTTTTAATCTTGATTATCATCAGTATGTAAAAAATGCTAGAGAATTAAAAGATAAAATTTTGAAATATATTATCAAAACACAAGAATAAACTAAAAGTGAATAATATTCTTACATAAAATCTATATTTCGTGATATACTCTGATTGCGATAAGACTACGTAATGTAGTAACAGAAAAGAGGAAGCTACCAACTTCCTCTTTTTTTCTAATATTAAATACCTAAAAATAAATGGCAGAACAAAGCAGCAATCAATGCACCTACAAAAGGAGCAATTCCTGGAACTAATAGTCCATATTGCCAATCATTATTGGCTTTATTCTTAATAGGTAATAATTGGAAGGCCAAACGAGGTCCTAAATCACGAGCTTGATTCATCGCAAATCCAGTTGTTCCTCCAAGACCCATACCAACAGCCCATACAATAAGTCCAACACCAATAGGTAATTGTGTTTCATACTTTGTAGCAACAGCTAAAATGGCACTCAAGAAAATAGTTGTAGCAATTGTTTCGACAAAGAAGTTTCTTGGCAAATTTCTGCAGTTTGGATTGGTAGAGAAAATATTACGAATGGCGATTGGGTTCACATTTCCTTCGCTTTCTGTAAAGTGATCCTTATACATCACATAACAAATCAAAGCTCCTACAAGTGCACCTAAAAATTCGGCAATAACGTATGGAATAAAGCTTGTCCATGGAAGCATACCTAAAACACATTGTGCAAGTACCATGGCAGGATTCATGCATACGCCACCAAAAATGTATAGACAAACACTGATGCCAAATGCCCATGTTGTGATCGCAAAGATGTGTCCGCTTCCGTGGTATTTTGTGTTTGTCAAAACTTCATCGCAGTGTACACCGACACCAAATAAAATCATAAGTCCTGTTGATAAAAATTCCGCAATTAAATTGTGTAACATAAATTCAAATTTCCTTCCTTAAATATTTACAACGACACCCAAACCATCAGGAATAACGGCAACTTTGGCATCTTTTCCTTTTATTTCAAACGCTTTTTGTAGCGCTTCATCTACAGTTGTAGCTAAATCCATATGCATATCTTTCACAAGTTGAGGATCCACTAAATCAGAAACCAAGATTACTTTGTGATGTGCTAGAATACGTGCACAGATTTGTGATGTCCATTGATCTGGAACGGTTTCTAAACGAGGAGTATGAATAGCTTTCTGTTCAAATTCTTCTGGATCTTTTACATCCGCAATATTGTGGTAGAATCCAATTCCACCATGTCCATCACGACAACCTGCAATCATAATAATAATACCATCAGGATTTAATGTAGCTTCAGCAGCTGTCATTCCTTTGATTGCCTGATAAATATTTTGATCCAAAGGATATCCACCATTCGTACTGATTGCGATATCGCAATTGACTTTATTTACACTTGCCAAAGAACGAACAAAATCACAACCTTTTTCATGCGCTTTTTCCATGTCTCCGGCAAAAGAACCAATAATCTCATGATTTCCATTCAATACGACATTGACAATAAAGGCAAGTTTAGCCGTTCTTGCAGCATAAACCATATCTTCATGGACTAAATTGTGCTTCAAATTTCCTGGACGTGACATTTTATCATTGATAAATTCACCACTGTGATTTGCCATGATTGTTTTATAAGATGCAATGCCTGGCAACACAGATTTTCTTCCTCCAGAGAATCCTGCAAAGAAGTGTGCTTCAATAAAGCCTTCAGAAATCAATAAATCAGCTTCAGCGGCAACCTTGTTGATAATGCAGTCTCCTCCGCTTGGTAACTGTCCAATTTTTACCATGGAAGAATCATCTGTAGATACGTGCATAACAATTTCTTCATTTTTTACAATGTCTTCTCCATATTTAGCTACAAGCTCTTCATGAGTACTTTCTCTATGAAATCCTGTCGCAACTAAAATACGAATACGTGCATCGGGTGATACACTACGAATTCTTCTTAAAAGAATAGGTGTAATAATTTTTGAAGGTACAGGACGCGTATGGTCTGAACTAATAATGACAATATTTTTCTTGCCTTTGGCAAGTTCTTCTAAACTTTTGGATCCAATTGGATTGTTTAACGATTGTTCTACAATTTCATTTTCAGAAAGTGTAGTTTTATAATCGCTTTGTCTTCCTTCAAGGACACCAGCTAAGTTCTTATCTTCTAATTTGATTTTCATTTGACCTTTATCATAAGGTACATTCATTTCAAACATTTTTATCTCTCCTTTTTTTCAGGGATTAATATAATCCGAAATATTCAATTGTGAAACACCATCCGTTGTTAACGTTTGTTGTTTCGCAAAATTTAGAGTATTGTTATAATTCAAAACCGGTAAAGGAGAGCGAATATGGACAATGAGTACTTATTAAACTTTTTAAAAGAAAAAAATGTAGCAACCATCAAGAAAAAGAAACATACCTATTTAACGTATTATGGACTTGAACAACAAGATACTTATGTATTAAAAGATGGTATCGTCAAGACAAGTGTCATTTTACCAGATGGTCGTGAATTCAACATTTCTTACATCAATACCCCAGACATACTATCTTTATTAAGAGATCAAGTAAGTCAATATACATCCGCACCATTCAATGTTCGTATTGAAAGTGATGTGGCAACATTTTATCGTATTCCAAGAGTTTTATTTTGGGATTATGTGAGTCAAGATAAAGAGCTGCAGGATTATGTCAATTCGTATTATAGAGAAAAATTATCTGAAGCTATTTTTCGCCAACAAATCATGATGATGAATGGAAAAACAGGTGCAATATGCTCCTTCTTATATCAATTGATTGATTTATTTGGTCGTAAAGTTGAAGCAGGTACTCTTATTGATTTTCAAATCACAAATGATGATATTGCAGGATTTTGTGGAATCTCCACTCGTAATAGCGTGAGTCGAATTATCTGTAAATTAAAAGAGGAAGGCATCATTAAGATTGTGAATCAAAAAATATTAATTTTAGATGTAGATTTCTTAAAACAATATGTACAATGTTAAGTATTGATATGTCCATACATCCTTACCAAGTATTTTTTAGAAGAAGAGGTATTTTACGATGAATAGTATCACTAGAAAACTAGTATCATGCGCTTTATGCATCGCTTTAGGTGTATTACTTCCTATGGCATTTCATGTTATCCCAAATGCTGGAAGCATATTCTTGCCAATGCACATTCCAGTATTAATTTGCGGACTATTTTGTGGATGGCCATATGGTTTGGCATGTGGAATTTTAACACCTTTCATTTCAAGCGTAACAACAGGTATGCCACCTGCAATGATTTTGCCACAAATGATGGTTGAATTAGCTGTATATGGTTTAGTTACTGGTTTGTGTGCAAGTTATATTCCTGTCAAAAATGAAATGACCAAATTATATATGAGTTTGATTATTGCGATGCTTGCAGGAAGAATCATGAACGGTTTAGTCAATACATGTATTCTTAGTACACAAGGCTATACATTATCTGTATTTATGAGTGCTAGTTTTATTACTTGTCTTCCAGGTATCGTCATTCAATTGATTGTCATTCCTGTTTTGGTTCGTATTTTAAATAAAAGAATTCCTGCATAAAATCATAAAAAAAGACCGAATTTTCAGATTATAAATCTGATATTCGGTCCTTTTTTATTGTCGATCAAAATATTTCTTACCAGAATCTGGATTAAAATAAGTTCGAATATACCCATCCGTGGATACAACCACAAATTCGTTGGTATCCTCTTTATAGTACACATCATCCCCATCTTCCTTTTCGGTTTTATATAAGGACTTTGGATTATTGACTACATCACTTGCAGCCATTTCATATTCTTCACTGGATACAAATCCCATGTCTTTACCATGTTTTTCATAATGTGATTCTAATAAGTTCTCATTACGAAAATGGTATTCTTGATAATCAACAACAACTTGTTTTTGTTCCTTAACTTCACATCCTGTTGGAAGTACAAGTGAGAATATACAAAGAAATAAGAGTAAATATTTATTGATGATTTTTTTCATATTGTTCTTTGTACTCCTTTAAGCTGAAGCGGTTCGCTCCACCTTTTAAATTTGGATCTTTGTATTGTGCTTTATCATCTTCCCATCCACATACCGGACATATTTCATAGCTTCCTGGTCCGGATTGAAATGTATATTGTCCACAAACGGGACATTTAAACACAAAAATATTTGATAGTGTTTTAATAACTTTATCCATATCGATTGGCTTTGCGATATAGCCGTTCATCCCAACGGATAATGCTTTTTGTTTATCCTCTTCAAAGGCATTGGCGGTCATCGCAACAATTGGAATATCACTAAATTCACGAATCTTTTGTGTAGCTTGATAGCCATCCATATTTGGCATTTGAATATCCATCAAAACCACATCATATTCTTTTTCTTTGACCTGTTTTACACAAGCAACCCCATCACTTACGCGATCTATAATCAATCCATAGTCTGTTAAAAGTGTCATCGCAATTTCTGCATTTAAATCATTGTCTTCAGCAAGTAAGATGTGTTTTCCTTTAAAATCTATAATATTCGTTTCTTGATTATTCTCGAGCTCATTTTCACTTGCTATTTCGAACTGAAATTTAATTCGAGTTGTTGTACCTTGATTAACTTGACTTGAAATTTCAATCGTACCATTCATTAATTCAACCAAAGATTTTACAATCGCTAAACCAAGTCCAGTACCTTTTACGCTCGTTTGCGTACCCGATTTTTCTCTAGAAAAGTCTTCAAAGGCATGTGGCAAATACGCTTCACTCATTCCAATACCTGTATCTTGAATCATGCATTGAAAATGGCCGGACTCTGTTTCTTCTATTTGAATTAAAACCATACCTTCATCTGTATATTTAATGGAATTACCTACAATATTCAGTAATATTTCTTCAACCTTAATTTGATCACAATACACATATGGATGATGAATCTTTGTGATGCACTGATAGGTTAAGCCTTTTTGTTCTGCTTGTTTTTCAAAGACTGAATTTAAAGATTCAATAATATCATATATATTACATACCTTTATATTTAATGTTTCTTTTCCACTCTCTATATGTGCCATTTCTAAAATAGAATTAATCAAATCCAAAAGAAATGTACTCGAATATCGAATCTTTGATAAATAATCTTTTTCTTTTTCAATATTTCCAACATTCTTTTCCATTAATTCCGTATATCCCATGATTGCGTTCATTGGCGTACGAATATCGTGTGACATACTGAATAAGAAACGGGATTTGGCAGCACTTGCCTCTTGTGCTTTTTTGGCCTCCATCTCAATTTGAGTCGCATATTCTAAATCTTTTTTATGACGAATCTCAAGCTGGGCAATGGCTGCCGTCACAAGAAAGTCGATCATAATACTTGCTACAACTAAACTCATCATTTCATATTTGTTGATCCAGCCATTTTTGGGAATGATTTCAAAATTCCAATTATTATTAGGAAGTGCACATTTCACCAACAATGTATCTGAACCTATATTTTCTGAGCTTTTAGAAATAATGATTTTCTCCTTTGTGACACGATCTTTTTTCCAAATCACAAAATCATAGGAAGCTTTTTCTAACTCATTTAAATGAATTTCTGTAAGGAATGCATCCCAATCAATAACTAGTATTGAAAAGCCCCAAAATTCACCATTCACATAGATTGGATCATATAATAAAGCTCCTTTTCCACCTTGTTTTAAATCATAAGGACCTTCCATTGTATATTTCCTTGTATCTTTTGCCAAAGTAGCAGCCTCTTTACGTTCATGTTCTGTCAACATATCCATGCCAATAGCTTTTTGATTTTCTTTAAAAGGATATACATTTTGAATAATTCCGTTTGGCGCAAGTTCAATTGTCTTAACAGCCGGATCATCTCCATATAGTCTAGATGCCACAGATTCAAAGTAAGCATCATCTAAATCGATTCCAGCTTCAATTGTCTTCTTTAAAAAGCCTACTTTTTCAATATACGACTCAAGCTTTATTTCAACACGACTGATTGTTGAATTTACTGTATATTGCGCCTTTAATTTTTCTTGACTAACCACATTTTTTTGTAATGCTACAAATGCCATATTTGTCACAAAGGTTACTACCACAAAAACAATAAGGATTCGATAAATCAAATATTTATTTTCCATGATTTCATTATAAACCATCACGTAGCTTTCTCGTCAAATTTTGTACTATAATTCACCTGCATTGCCTGCCAATCCATAAATAAAACGTAGAATACTTTGCCAAAACGTACGCTTTCCACAATTCTACCTTGATCAAGTACAGGAATATAAGTTCCATCTTGTTTTCTTAATGGATAATGAATATAGTCATTCTCACTTCCACTTTCAATTTGATTCCAAATACTTGCTTCTACCGCTTCTCGTTGATCTTCATGAATTAAATTTCGGAAACTTTTCTTTGTACTTTTAAATAATTCATCTAGATTTTCATATCCAGCCATATCTAAAAATTCTTTATTTGCGTAGAAAATTTCATCATCCTCTTTATCCGCTCGATAGATCATAAAAGCTCCTGGTAAATTTTCTGATATGTCATTTAACACAAATCCAAGTTGTTTACGAACACCCGACTGAAGTCCTTCTTTATAGGCCATACATCCATTTTTACCATGAAGTTTTACTTCATAAAGAGCTGCATCGGCACAACGCATGAGTTGAGATCTTACAATCGCATTATTTGGATATTCGGCATATCCAAGTGAAATACAAAAAGAATATGTTTGTCCTTTATACGAAAATGTTTTTGGAGTTTTTGTGAATTCAATCAAAACCTCCTTTGCTCCTTCAACCGTACGATTTGATAAAAAAATACAGAATTCATCTCCACCATTTCTACCAAGCAATGCAGAAGATGGAAAGAATTTTCGCATATTTTCAGCTAGGCTTATTAAAGCTTTATCCCCATAGGCATGTCCATACATGTCATTTATTAATTTGAAATCATCTACATCCAATAGAGCAGCCACATAATATGCTTCTGGATCTTTTTTTATCATTTTTTCGGCCATTTCATCAAATCCATATCGATTATAAAGCTTAGTCAGTCCATCTTTATGGGCCAGCTCTTTTAATTCAACTCTTCTTTCATCCAATAGGAATAAGACGATTGTAAGTCCCGTTAGAAGAAGAACTAAGGATAGTCCTCCAAATAAAATTAAATATAAAGTTTTAGATTTGCTCCATCCAGCTCTAGGCATGATTTCCAATTTCCATTTTTCTTTTCCAACAGTAAAAGTATAAGTGACTGGGCGAATTATTTTGTCACAATTCGCATCAACCACTACATAATTTTTATCTAAAACAGACGCTTCTCTTGAAAGTCGATAATTATATTTAAATTTAGATAAAGCATTTGTCGAATCCTCAAAAATTTCAGGAACGTGCAAAATCACAATCGTAAATCCCCAAAAATATTCTTGTCCATTTTCATCTTCTAGATAAATGGGATTGCGAACAACAAGCCCAGAACCTCCTTGTTTCAATTTAATAGGACCTTGGATAATGGTTATATTATGATCTTTTGCATAATTCGAAATTTCACCTCGCTTTGAATCCTTTAATAAATCAATTTTACCTGCTTCATTTCCTTCCTCAGGATAAACTTCTGTTACAACTCCATTCGGTGCTAATTGCACACTTTGTACAGAATAAGACATTAAATTTTCGGCTATTTTGGAAAAATTTATGATTTGGCCATTTCCATTTATCAACACCTGTTTTAACGTATCTGTTATTTCAATTCCATTTTCAATATCATTTTCTATACGCTGACCATATGTCACTGCATTTAATTTTGCGATCGTACGCCTATCTTTTTGAATTTGAACATTCGTATTATATGTAAATACACTCAATAGACATATTCCTACAAGAAATACAATCAACGGAACTATAGTCTTTTTCTTCACTTTTTTGTACCTCGGTTATATTTTTCAATTTTATATTATAGCATAAATCCTTATTAAGAACTGTAACCTTTTTGTATTATATTTAAGGTGGTTTTGTGTTAACAAAAAAAGAATGTATACAATTATTAAAAAAAGATGTAACACCTGCACTAGGTTGTACAGAACCTGTATGTATTGCGTTATGCTTAGCTCATGCAGCTAAAGTATTAGATGAAGAAATTATTTCCATCGATGTCGATGTAAATATTGGAATTTTTAAAAATGGAATGTCGGCGGTATTCCTAACTTTGATAATGTGGGATTAAACTATGCCGCAACTCTTGGTGCATTCTTAAAAAACCCTGAAAAAGGGTTAAAACTTTTTGAAGATATTGATGATTCCATAAAAGAAAAAGTACACAACTTTAAGCAGGTACAAGTTCATGTGGATTCAACTCAAACAAATCTTTATGTAAAAGGAACCATTCATACTCAAAATCAAACGAGCACTTGTATCATCCAGGATGAACATACAAATGTTGTATTTTTATCTAAGAACAATGACATTTTAATCGATAATAAAAATACAGTTAGTAAACAATCCAATTTAATTCAAGATTTAAGAAAAATGAGTATCTCTGACATTGTGGATCTAGTCAATGATTTAGATCCTAAAGACATTGAATTTTTGTATGATGGAGTTTTAATGAATCTAGAACTGGCTGACTATGCCAAAAATCATAATCTGCCTCTTTCAAGTTCTTTTGAAAATGAACTCATACTTACATTAATCGCTGCCATTGAGGCAAGACTATCAGGATGTCCATTAAGTACGATGTCTAGTTCTGGTGCAGGCACTAAGGGTATTGCCTTAATCTTACCGATTCATATTGTGGCGTTAGAACAACACATTTCAAAAGAGAAAGAATTAAAGGCTTTAGCATTAGGACACTTACTCAATCGCTATATCAATTCTTATATTGGAAAATTATCCCCAATGTGTACGTGTGTGATGGCAAGTAGTACAGCTTGTAGTGCAGCTCTTGTCTATATGTTTGGTGGAAGTAAAGACCAGATTGGATATGCGATCAAAAATATGACAGGTACAGTTACAGGTATGATTTGTGATGGCGGAAAAGTAGGATGTAGCTTAAAAGTAACTACAGGAACCATATCCGCACTTCTTTGTGCAAAAACCGCATTAAACAATGCGCCACTAAAGAAAAGTGATGGTATTGTAGCTAAAACTCCAGAAAAATGTATTCAAAATATGGCTTATTTATCCAATGTTGGTATGAAAGATGTGGATACAACCATTGTAGAGATCATGGAAAACCAACTTTAAGTTTCATTTCAGTCACTTTCTTTAAACTAATTTTAGAAAAGGAAGTGATGAAATGTATATTTTTAAAAATGCGATTCGAAATGTGTTTCGCAGCAAAGGCCGATCCATATTGATTGGTATTATTTTATTTGTACTCATGTTTAGTGCCTGTATTGGCTTTTCCATTCATCAGGCAAGTATAACAAGTCAAAAAACAAGGCTTGAGCTTACGAACATTACGGGTCAAATCAGCCAAAATCGTATGAATATGATGAAAGATTTTGAGCCTGGAAACAAAGAGGATATGAAGGAAAAGATGGACAGTATCGAATCTCTATCTTTAGATGAACTTCAAAAGTATGCTGATTCAGATTATGTATCTAAGTTCTATTATTCTGCAAGTCTTTCATTACAGGCTAGCGATAGCTTTAGCTTAATGGAAAATCAACAACAGGGGCCGGGTCCAATGGGACAAGAAAATTCTTCATCCATTACGGTTACTGGCTATGAAAATGATGAAGCGATGACGGATTTTACGGATGGTACATCTACAATTACAGAAGGAAATATGTTTGATGAACAAACCGAAGAAAATCAGTGTATCATCCCTGAAGATCTTGCGACATACAATGGCGTTTCTGTAGGTGATACCATCACATTAAAGGTAGATGATTCTACAACGGTAAATTTTGTCGTAACTGGTTTTTATTCTTCAACTTCTTCAAATCCAATGAATGCATCGAATACAATTTATACAAGTTATAATGTTGTGAATAATTTAAGTGAAACCTATGACTTAGACTTAAATGTCAATGGTACGTATGTATTTAATACAGTTAAAGATTTCAATAAGTTTAAAAAGGAATGTACTAAAAAGGGACTAAGTGATTCATATACGGTGACTTCAAGTGATTTACAGTCCTACCAACAAAGTATTGTACCTCTACAAAATCTATCTAAATTTGCGACATATTTCTTGATTGTTGTCTTTGTGATTGGAGCGATAGTACTTGTTGTATTGAACATTTTCAGTATTCGCGAAAGAAAACAAGAAATTGGCATTCTTTGTGCACTAGGTATGAATAAGACTAAAATTGCTCTTCAATTCTTTAGTGAGACACTATTTATTGCCTTATTTGCGTTTATTGTGGGTTCTGGTTTTGGTGCCGTCACAAGCGTACCTATCACAAACACTTTATTAGAAAGTCAAATTTCTTCTACAGATTCAATGAATGAAACAAAGGAACAAAACTTCTCTAGACAACAAACGCCACCAAACAACGATTCATCTCAGCAGCCAAAAACAGATGAATCCAACAATCAGCCTCAAGAAAAAGGTCTTGAAAAAGTGACTACGGTTTCTGAAGCAATGAATTTCAATGTATTACTTGAAGTGGGAGCCATCGCATTTGTGCTTGTGATCATTAGTAATTGTGCTGCCCTACTTTGTGTTATGCGATATGATCCATCAAGTATTTTATCCAATAGAGATTAGGGGTGATCGTATGAGTTTATTTGAAATTAAAGATGTTTCTTTTCAGTATGACACAAAACCTGTATTAAAAGATGTAAATATGGAGTTTGAACCAGGAAAACTCTATGCGATCATCGGTCCAAGTGGAACGGGTAAAACAACATTATTATCTTTAATGAGTGGGTTAACGAATCTAAAAGAGGGCGATATTTTATTTGAAGGACAAAGCATTAAAACAATGGATATGTATGAATTTCGTTCTCATCAAATGGCTATGATTTTTCAGAGTTATTACTTATTAAATAAGTTAACGGCATTAGAAAATGTTACTTTATCTATGGATATTGCGAATGTACATCAAAATGATAAAGAAGTAAGAGCTGTTGAATTATTGGAAAAAGTAGGTTTAGATCAAGACCAGATTCATCGTCGTATCTTAAAACTTTCGGGTGGTCAGCAACAAAGAGTGGCCATCGCAAGAGCTTTGAGTTATGATCCAAAAATTATCTTGGCAGATGAGCCAACCGGAAATTTAGATCCGGATACACGTGATGAAATCATGGATATTTTTGATAATTTAAAAGAACAAGGAAAATGTATTATTATTGTCACACATTCAAAAGAAGTGGCTCAAAGAGCCGATAAAGTTTATACATTATAAGAAAGAAAGCGTAGGAAATTTTCCTGCGCTTTTTACTGTAATATATACTTATTTTCTTCAATCAATTGAATGACTTTTCGTACAAATTGTACACTTACCAAATCATTGACTTTATGACCCGTCGTTTCTAACTCACTAAATTCAATAATAGGTAAAGAATATTTGTCTAATTCTTCTTTTTTAATAGGTGTATGAAACGTATGTCCACAATCCAAATCATAGAACAAGTAATAGTGGTATATAGGCTCATCTTTAAGTTCTACATCTCCAAAGTACACAATGGAATAATCATCGTCTATATACTGCCCTTCGTAAAAGAATTGTTTCTTATACTTTTTATACTCCTCAATTTCATAGCTGTAGATTCTTTCAGTCTTGTAACCAATGAACTCTTTGTGGATACAAATGGGTGTCAAAACTTGCAACAACATATCTTTCATGCGATACATCTCTAGTTTCTTTTCTCTAGCTCCTTCAATAAATGCAGAATTATCTACATACCGATGACATCTAGAATACGCTCTTTGTTCCCTTTCTTTGTCGCGATAGTTTTTGGCTCGTTTATTCACGCTGTACAAACAATCCACTAACATTTGTTTGGTGATAATGTGATTTAAAAGATTATCCCTATATTCTTTTGGTGTTTTCATATTTGTCCTCCATTGTTTATAATATTCAAATTTATAATTCGTATTTGAGAACAAATATTTGCATATTTATTATATCATTAATAATCACTTTTTAGAGATAAATAATTCTACTGACAATTCTGCACAGTTTTGACATTATTTTCAGTAGCATTGACATTTATGTTTTAAAAATAGCGGACTTGCCGCTATTTTTTTAGTACAGATTCAATTGTTTGTAGTAAAGATTGAATTTTAATCGGTTTCGAAACATGTTCACTCATACCTGCATCTAAACAATCTTTACGATTTTCTTCAAAGGCATTGGCCGTTAAGGCAATGATTGGAAGTTTGTTTCGATCATCTGGCAAAGAACGTATGACTTTGCAAGCTTCAAAGCCATTCATTCTTGGCATTTGAATATCCATTAATATGCAGTCGAAACAATCCATCGCATTTTCCTTTACCATCATTACGGCTTCTAATCCATCCTTCGCCCAAGTCACTTTAATCCCTTTGTCTTCAAGTAGTATTTGCGCAATTTCAGCATTTAAATCATTATCTTCCACAAGAAGAATGTGTTTTCCTGTAAGATCAATTTCTTTATCATCCACTTCTTTGACTTCTTGTTCTTCTATAATATATCGATGAGGAAGATTTACAACGACAGTTGTCCCCTTACCTTCTTCACTTTCGATACTTATAGTTCCATGCATTAGATCTACCAGTTTTTTAACGATTGGCATACCTAGTCCTGTTCCTATTACACCTGATTCACTGGATGTTCTTTGTCTTGTGAAGTTCTCAAAGATATATGGCAAATAATCTTTTGAAATGCCAATACCTGTATCTTGAATAATACCCTTATAGTCGGATACCCCTTCTTCTCTTTCAATTTCTTCTAAAGAAAAAGAAATAGTTCCACCAGCATCCGTGTATTTGATCGCATTACTCATTAAATTTACATAGATTTCTCTGATTTTTAAAGAGTCCGTTAAAATCATATTGTGTTGAATATTCACAGAATAATTTAATGTCTGATTCTTTTGACGAATATCGGGTTCAAAAAATTGTAGAAGATTGTCGCAAGACGTATAAATATCCCATGGTTTTTCTTTCAATTCTTCTTTTCCGCTCTCAATTTTAGACATCTCTAAAATATTATTGATCAAAGAAAGTAAGTATTGGCTAGATTCATTAATTTTATTTAGATAATTTCTAGACACTTCTTGATCATCCCAATGTGTTTTCATCAATTCACTAAAGCCAATAATCGCATTTAATGGTGTTCTTAAATCGTGGGACATGTTAAATAAGAAGGCGCTTTTAGCTGCACTTCCTTCTTTAGCTTGTTCTAAAGCTTTTTTCAACATGACCATATTTGAAATATCTAAAAATACCGTAATGATAATGCGTTCATGATCTGGATTCATAAAAACTTTTGACTTTGCGAGTGCATGAACTTCATAAGTTTCTTTAGGATTAATGATCACTTCAAAATCTACCGAATTATCCTGTTTTCTTAATGCAATCAAGCGCTCATTTGTGGTTGAATCTGGATATTCAAACTTTTCAAATATCGAACGCATCTTACATTGCGCTTTTTCTAATGAATCTATATGAAACATATCTAAAGCTCTTTTGTTTAAATGTACAATTCTATGTTCCTTTACGGTATATGCGAATACACCACAAGGTAATTCATCTAAAATTTCCTTATAGTAATCATTCTGCGCAACATTTTGATTTCGCAATTTCTCATTGGTTTCTGCAAGATATGTTTCTAAGATCTTATCCTTTTCTAAACGTACAATATCACTTATATCCTGATGAATCCCTGCAATCGTACCATCTTCCATTTTCTTACCTGAACAGCGAATCATCATTACCCCTTTTTCAGGATGTAAAAACCGATACACTATTTCCGTTCTTTCTTCGCTTAGTTTTCTTACGTATTCTCCAAATTGTTCTTGATCTTCAGGATGAACATGTTCTAAATGAAATTTTAAACATTCTTGTGCATCCACTTCTTTTGATACGCCAATCAAATCTAAGAAGCAATCATTCCCATACAATTGATTTCCATCTAATTTCCATATTCCTATTGTGTTCTCTTTTAAAACTTGATTTATTATTTTGTCCATGCAATTATTATATCTAATAATGATAGCGTTCTCAATGAAAGGACAGAAAAAGTATTATTGAAATATAAAATTATGTTATGATTAAAAAAATATTTTTTTGAAAAGGAAGTGAAATATATGCGCGTAGTGATTAAAGTAGGTACAAGTACTTTGGCATACGAAAATACAGGTCTTTTACATATTCGTAGAATGAAACAGTTATGTGAAGTACTAAGTGACATTAAAAATGCAGGTCACGAAGTGATTCTAGTATCAAGTGGTGCCATTGGGATGGGCATGGGAAAATTGGGATTGGATTCAAAGCCGCATGATCTTC
>ERZ791878.827-NODE-827-length-16862-cov-2.521628_pt1 | contig 16862 bp, 9 predicted proteins | sample MGYA00510277_ERZ791878 | MGnify/ENA primary metagenome ERZ791878 (study PRJEB30046, sample SAMN00792094) | human gut metagenome | study: EMG produced TPA metagenomics assembly of the A metagenome-wide association study of gut microbiota in type 2...
TTCATCTCTTTTTGCTATTGTTTCTTCATCCCTACCATCAGAATAATCATAGAAACCTTTCTTGCTCTTAACACCATATTCTTTTGCATCGTAATGTTCCTTAAGAAGTTCTGGTCCTTTAGAAACTTATGTCACCATGCACACATCAAAGGCGGACCGACACCTTAGACCTTAGTATCGCTCCGCCTTTAACAGCATTATATTATAACACTATACATCATTATATTTCTAGAAATCAACTTCTGTATCATAGTAGCAGCACTTAAGAAGCTTCTCCATCTCTTCCTGGCTTGGCTGACGTGGGTTAGAGCCTGTACATGCATCCTTGATAGCATTAGCTGCAACATCTGGAAGCTTAGCAAGGAATTCATCTTCTGGAACAATTCCCTGTTCTGCTGGAAGTCCACCCTCACCATAGTTCTTAATGCACTGTGGTATGTTAAGCTCGTCATTCATCTTACGAAGCATAGCGATTAAGTTATCAATCTTAGCTTCAGTTGTATCTCCACCTAAACCTAAGAAATCAGCTATGTATGCATAACGCTTAGCTGCTGTCTCGTCCTTAGAGTTAAACTTGATAACCTTAGGAAGATACATAGCATTAGCTGCACCATGGATAATATGTCCACCTTCAAATGCTGCACCTGTCTTATGTGCCATAGAGTGTACAATACCAAGTAATGCGTTAGAGAATGCCATACCTGCAAGACACTGTGCGTTGTGCATTGCATCTCTCTTCTCCATATCTTCGTTATATGAACCAACAAGATCATCCTTAATCATCTTCATAGCATGAAGAGCAAGTGCATCTGTATAATCACAGTTAGCTGTTGATACATAAGCTTCAATAGCATGTGTCATAGCATCCATACCTGTATGTGCTACGAGCTTCTTAGGCATAGTCTCTGCAAGCTCTGGGTCAACAATAGCAACATCAGGAGTAATCTCAAAGTCTGCTAAAGGATACTTAATACCTTTCTCATAATCTGTAATAACTGAGAATGCTGTAACCTCTGTAGCTGTACCTGATGTAGATGAAACAGCACAGAAATGAGCTTTAGTACGAAGCTTTGGTAAACCGAATACCTTACACATATCTTCAAATGTTGTTTCTGGATATTCGTACTTAATCCACATAGCCTTTGCTGCATCGATAGGAGAACCACCACCAATAGCTACTATCCAATCTGGCTGATATTCTTCCATAACCTTAGCACCCTTCATAACTGTATCAACTGAAGGATCTGATTCGATACCCTCGAATAACTTAACTTCCATTCCTGCTTCCTTAAGATAATCCTCAGCTCTCTGAAGGAATCCGAAACGCTTCATAGAACCACCACCCACACAGATGATAGCCTTCTTTCCTTTAAGAGTTTTAAGTGCTTCAAGAGCTCCCTTACCATGATATAAATCTCTTGGTAATGTAAAACGTACCATAATCCTGTACCTCCTAAAAATAGAATTAAATAATAAGTGATTAATATGGATTCATGTAATAATCCACCGATTGCACCCCACAATGCAATCATTCATTTGTTTGATTAGATTGTTAATACTCTAACAATCTTTATATCAATAGTATATACCCCTTTTTTTGTTATTTCAAGTAATTATATGTTAATTTATTGTATTTTATTTGTATTTATTACATATAGCTTTTCAGGCATAAGAATTATCTTACAAATAAAAGCTCCTAATATGCTAAAAGCCCTGATTCAGCCAGCAGCACAATGCGATATACACGATATTGCAGTACTGCTGGTCAAACCAGAGCCTTATTATTATCTATTTGATTGTTGTTTAATTGTTATCTGTTTTATTATTTCATAAGATTAATCCAGATATAGATTTATCCAGATATTTATCCAGATATTTATCCTATAACTTCCTTTACTGTCTTAACAACATTATCAACTGTGAAGCCAAAGTGCTCGAACAATGTAGCTGCTGGACCAGAAGCACCAAAGCCCTCCATAGCAATAACCCTGCCATCAAGTCCTACATACTTATACCAGCCAAAGTCTGAAAGTGCCTCAACTGCAACTCTCTTTCTTACTGCATTAGGAAGCACGCTTTCCTTATATTCTGCTGACTGCTTATCGAACAGCTCCATGCTTGGCATACTTACAACTCTTACATCTATGCCATCCTTCTTAAGTTCTTCCTTTGCATTTACTGCAAGGCTTACTTCTGAACCGCTGGCGATTATAATAGCATCTGGAACTTCCTTCTGTGAGTCAGCTATAACATAGCCACCCTTAAGTGCATCCTTAGATGAACCCTCCATCTGTGGAAGATTCTGTCTTGTAAGTACAAGTCCTGTTGGTCCGCACTCGTTCTCAACGGCATACATCCATGCTGCTGCTGTTTCTGTTCTGTCGCAAGGTCTGAATACTGTAAAGCCTGGAAGTGAACGGAATGCTGCAAGCTGCTCGATAGGTTCATGTGTTGGTCCATCCTCGCCTACACCTATGCTGTCATGAGTGAATACATATGTTAATGGAAGCTGCATAAGTGCTGTAAGTCTTGCCATTGGCTTAACATAATCACTAAACACAAAGAAGGTTGCAACAAACGCCTTAAGTCCACCGTGAAGCATAAGTCCGTTTCCTATTGCTGCCATAGCCTGCTCTCTTACACCAAAGTGAAGATTGCTTCCTGCATAATTATCCTTAGAAAAATCTCCTGCATCCTTCATATTAGTCTTGTTAGATGGTGCAAGATCTGCTGAACCACCTATAAGATTAGGCATAGCCTTCTTTATCATATTAAGGATAGCTCCACTTGTATTTCTTGTGGCTTCAGCTTTATCTCCCTTTGCCCAATATTCATCAGAATTGAATAAATCGGACATGTCATAGCCATCAAAGTAGTTATCCCACAGCTCCTTCATTTCAGGATATTTCTCTACATAAGAAGCGAAAAGTTCATTCCACTTATCCTCCGCCTTCGCCATATTAGCTGAAAGCTCTTTATAATGGTCATATACTTCCTGTGGAACCTCGAAGTCACCCTTACATGGCCATCCGATATTTTCCTTAAGTGCGGCAACATTATCAACACCAAGTGGCTCACCGTGTGCACTAGCCTTACCCTGCTTAGCAGGACAGCCGTATCCTATAAGAGTATTAACTTTAATAAGTGATGGTCTTGTCTTATCAGCCTTAGCTTCTTCTATAGCCTTTCCTATTGCACAAAGATCGTTGCCATCCTCTACTTCTATTGTCTGGAAACCAAATGCCTTGAATCTTGTCACAACATCCTCTGTGAATGCTATATCTGTGCTTCCTTCAATAGATATATTGTTAGAATCGTAAAATACAATCAGCTTTGAAAGTCCTAATGTTCCTGCGAGTGAGAAGCATTCAGATGAAATACCTTCCATCATGCAGCCATCTCCTCCTAAAACATATGTATAGTGGTCAACTACAGGATATCCTTCCTTGTTGAATACCGATGCAAGATGTGCTTCTGCCATAGCCATACCTACTGCCATAGCCATACCCTGTCCAAGTGGACCTGTTGTAGCCTCAACACCTACTGTATGTCCATACTCTGGATGTCCTGGTGTTAAAGAACCAAACTGTCTGAAGTTCTTAACCTCATCAAGTGAGAGATTACCTATTCCAAAAAGGTGGAATAATGAGTAAAGTAACATAGAACCATGTCCACCTGAAAGAACGAATCTGTCCCTGTTGATCCATTCAGGATTCTGTGGATTATAGTTCATATGCTTTGAGAATAACTCATAAGCTATAGGTGCTGTTCCAAGTGGCAGACCAGGATGTCCTGAATTAGCCTTCTGGATAGCATCAGCGGATAACACCCTGATCGCGTTTACTGACATTTCTTCAATATTCATATTAATCCTCCATTTCTATGATGTATTTCCACATCTTATGTTTACTCTTTTTTTCAATCCTTAAAGTCTGCCTCTGTAAGGAATATCACATCACCAGTATCACTGCGCTTCTTCTTAAGACCACCAAAGAACTTTCTTGATGCTCTCCTTTCAGAGTTTGCGATTGCTTTATTAACAACTTCTTTAATATCATCAAGCTTGATATTATCATTTATGTTATGAAGCTTATCTATCTTAAGATAAAGCTCAAGAAGTGCATCATCACCTACTTCATACTGTCTCTTTCTTGCAAATCTTTTAGCCATTTCCACAAGCTCATTAACATTATACTGCTTAAGAGTTATCTTATGGTTAAATGTTTTAGTAAGCTCTGGGTTAAAGTTAAGAAGCACATTCATTTCTGCATCTGAATCTTCAAATATAACTATCATTCTGTCTGTCTCTTCATGCATACATGAAACTATCTCATTTATCCTCTTAGGCTGGATAGTTCCTGCTCCTTCTACGATAAGTGCTGTTCCCTTAAGCTTACCCATCGCCTTTACTATACCTCTCTGGTTGATACTTTCGCCAGATGTTTTGGCTATCTTCTTAGGCTTGTCAGGGTATACATAATTAATCGCCCTTACTATTGTTCTTGCAAGATCTGTCTTGTCAGAGCTTGAGTTACCAGATATAAGAATATTACCGCATGCTGATGTTTTCATATTCATCTCTTTATCAAGTGACTCAAACAGCTCGACGAGCTGTGCCTCAAGTCCTGGCATTTCTCTGTACTTTCTGAATATCTTTGCTAATTCTCCAGAAAGCTTCTTCTCTGACTGTTCTTCATCCATATCATCCATCTGCTTACCATCCTTGCTGTCGCTATCAGAATAAACAGCTGTTGTTTCTGAATATGATGCTGCTGTTTCATTTACCTGCACTGCTATGCTATCAGCTGCATATGAAGCTTCATCTACCTTATCCTGTTTCTGTTCGTATTCCTTAAGCATTTCGTCAGTTACAGGACTTAACTTTGCTGTATCAAGTGAAAGCTCTTCATTTAAATCATCTTTGTTATCTTCGTTATCTTTATCCACCAGACTGTCAATGTTCACTACCTTAGCGTTATTCTGTGGTGTCTGTGCAGCCATATCAGATGTATTGATAACCTCTTTAGCAACCTCTTGTTCTGCATTCTTAAGTTCTTTTACTGTATTCTGTTCAAGGATAAATGCTGCTTTGCCTGTTCTCATGGCAAGGTCACGTCTGGCCGAATCAAGTGCAACCTCTGCCTCTGCAAGTCTTTTCGCCTCTGCTTCATCGAATTCTGTGCCTTTGTTTAAAGCCTCTTCCTTCTTCCTTGCGATTATACGTTCATAAGCCTTGCTCTTCTCATCCTTTTCATCAAGCATACGTTCAAGCTCTGCCTTAGAGAACTCCTTCGTATCCTGCTTTCCATACTTTTCTTCCCTTACAGATTCTATCCAGTCTGTGATACTTAGCTGGCCTTCTATCTGCTCATCCTCTGTCTGGTCATCATTATATGGCTGCTCACTGTCTGTATCTGCTGATGCAGTCTTTGCTAAAGTATTATCAACATTCTCGTTATTTCTACTATCCTTTCTTTCAAAAGGTGGTCTGAATGTTTCTTCCTGCTCATCTTCAAAAAGATTCTTTACATTCTTTGCAAGCTCTTCCTGAATATTATGTGTATCGTATATACTGTAATTAGGAACTGAAACTTCTATATTCATGGCATCAGCCTGTTCATCTATACGCTTCTGAGCTACACGTCTGGCTTCTTCTTCATCTTCCCTGCTTATTTTCTCACAGCTGTTTTCTATCTTTTTCTTAGCATTTTCGATAAGCTCTTTAAGCGATAACGAAGCTTTACTTACATTCTCTGAGAAGCTGTTATCCGAACTATCTGACAGACTGTCTGACAAACTATCCGGCAGACCTCCAGCTGGATTATCCTCTGCGGCTTTCTGCTTTTCTTTATTCTCAGCTATTGCAGCTGCTGCTTCTTTATTCGCTTCGTTCTGTCTTTCAATAGCTTTTACAATCGATTCCTTTAATGCACTGTTCTGGTTATTCTGCACAAGGTCTATTGACAGTTCATCACTATCTTCTGCGCTGTCATTATCATGTTCTGAAGCTATATTCTCTTTGGCTTCGGATGCAGGCTGCTCTTTTACACTGTCAGGCTCAGTTTTCTTAAGCTCATCTGCTTCAAGCACATCTCCAACCTCATCCTTTTTAAGCCGTGCAAGTTCCTTCTGTTCCATGAACATTCTTTCCTTGTTAGCCTCTTCGTCAGACTTTCTTGCATTGATCTCTCCAAGTATCCTTCTTTGTGTATTAGAAAGATTAACTCCAAGCTTTTCCTTAAGTCTGACTGCATTCTCAACATATACGCCATCCTGGAACCATAAAACAAGGTTATCGCATGTCTTAATACAGTCTTCCCTGCGTCCTGTTTTATAATATAGGTTAGCAAGCTCATACATATACTTCTCGTCTATCTCTGATTCCTTATAATCTTCCAGTATCTTTACAAGCTCAGTATCTGGTGCTCCCTGTGCCCTTCTTAAATCATAATATAAAATATATCTGTTAACATCATGTGCTGATATCTTAGCATATTCTTTATATAATTCTTCTGCATTTTCAAAATCATTTACCTTTATGAAAAACTCTGTAAGCTTGTATATAAGCTTTCTTCCACCAAGGTTACGGTTGTAAGCAAGTATAGCCATATCCCTTGCTTCCTCGTAATCTCCGGCTGCCTCCTGCACATTGATAACTGTTGCTAGAGTAGACCAGTCTTTGACCTTATTCCAGTTCATTTCTTTAGCTATCTGTGCAGCCTGCTTATACTCTTTCTTAGCGGCAAGCTTCTTAATCTGTTCCAACTTTATATTAAACTCGTATTTATCCACGTTAAAGACCTCCAATGTGTCAATAAATTGACCCTCATATCTAAACACTCCATATAATTTTATCACAGCAGAGTATTGTTGTAAACCGCCAGTTAATGTAAAAAAAAGGCTTAAATCCGGCTCGAATCCGGCTTGAAAAGCAAGCTGTTATAACACATACAGACTATAAGAAATCAAAGCTTGCCTGCTCATAATTCATTCTGGTGTATTCTAACTCCTGTTGTTTTACGTTGCTGTAATAATCAACAACAACTGTCTGCTGCCTGTTATCTGCCATCCTCTGTCCTAATATGTAGTTGACATCAAAGCGTGCTGTTATAGCAGGAGTTGCACCTCTTGCCGGAACTATAAGCTGTATATGATTAGCCTTCAGAAGCTTAAATATAGGCTCCCATATATATATGTCCTTTGCAGCGCCAAAAGGATTATCTATAAATATAGTATTTCCCACAATTCCGCCATCCATAACTGTATTAATATTCGATATATAGTTTATGATTGCAATAAGGAACTGTATATAAATACCCTGTGACTGTCCTGTTGAGCCTACGGCTTCCTCATATCTTAAGTACCTGCTTTGATCTTTTATACGCTCTCTCTTATACAGATTAATCCTTATTGAATTCATATCTGTTACTATAACAGAGAAAAGTCTTTTCCATGTAAGTCTGTTTCGTATATATCTGAACCTTTCCTCAGGATCTTTAAAGCTTTCTGCTGCCTCTATAGTCTCATCTATATACTCTGACATTCTTTCCTTGTATACGCTCTCCTTAACATATGGAATATTAAGACCTATTATAGATATATCTTCTTTATCCATCTTAATATGTGAAAGCTTAGGAAGTCTTTCAAGCTCCGTACGTATATTGCTGCATGTCTGTATACAACGGTTTTCGAAGTTATCCTTTATTCTCTCCATATCTTCGATTCCCTTGTGTACTCTTGTCTTTTCAAGTTCAATATAACTATTCGTCTCATCAAGAGAAGCAATCAGTGCACTTGTCTGCTGCTCATCCTTTGGCATGTTTACTGACATACTTATCTGCACAGCAAGATCCTCTGCATTATAGCTCTTTAGTGAATCTATAAGCTTACTCTTATATTTTACGAATTCATCTGTTTTTTTATACTCCAGCTTAAGTATTGCTGAATATTCTTTTGCAGTCTGCTCATATTCCTTATTCAGGTTATTATAATCCCGATACTTTGTGTCCGTTTTTTTCAATATTTCTTCATCAGGTATATTTATTCCTGCACCTGACATGATTCTTTCAATATCTTTTCTGCATATCTGGATATCTTTAAGCTCATTCTCAAGCTTCTTTCCTGCTGCCGCTTCCTTCTTTATACCATCCTCAAGCTCTCTTGTTATGACAGTATTATTCTTAACGTAGCCATCTGGATCGTCACACTCAAACTCTTCATATGTTCCATACCTTTCTTCAATCTGTGATATAGCATATGAAACACTTCCCTCAAGTCTGTTAAGCATAGCCTCCTGCATGCCAAGTTCACGGTCTGAATCATTATACTGTTTGTTAAGTTCAGTTAATTCATCTGATATCTCATGAAGCTTTTCCTGGCTGCTTACCGATATCTTTCCCTGAAGATACAGCTCTTTAAGTTTTTCAGGTTCTTCACCTCTGTAGATGATAGAATCAATACATTTTTTCATTGATGCTTCAAGATGACTCTTAAGCGCTTCCTTATCTGTAAGGTCTGCATTCTTATTCATAAGAATATCTTTAAGTCCTGCGAAACGTCCTGTAATCTCCCTTATATTTTCTTCATCATACTCTGTAGTATCTGGCTTTTTGTTTTCATCTGCTGGTGTATCATCCTGCACATAATACTTTGAGAAAACATTTTCCCAGTTGTATACAAGTTCTGTGTATTTCTTATCAACATTATCCTTGTATTCGTTAATCCTAAGATACTCTTCCCTTGACTTGTCAAGCTGTGCTGCATACCCGATTATCGCACGTTCTGCCTTGGCAAGCTTGTCATTGTATGCTTTCAGGCTGTTCCTCTCTTCTGATATTTCCGCATACAGGTCTGATATCTTCTTTAACCCTTCTGCCTGACCTAGTGCACTGTCAAGCTGTTTTTTTAGATTCTCAAGTTTATTGGCATCCTCTGCCTTTTTTTCTTTGTATATGTCTATGCTTCCATCCACCTGTGAAAGCTGTTCTATAACCTGGTCAAGCTCCTGCCTTGCATTTTCAACTGCTTTAGTATGGATGTTTCCTGAAATAGCTTCGTATTTTACAACAAATGTATAATCCTCCCATACTATCTGCTTTCTGCCTTCAAGCTTCTGCATATCTTCATTCAGATTGTCGAGTTCTTCCTGCGCTGTCTTAATCTCAAGTCTGCGTTTCGTATCATCCCTTAAAAAGCTCATATCTTTAAGTGCGAATACCATCATATCCTTATCTATGGCAGCCTGCTGGCTATCAAGTACCTTCTCACTTATGACTGGATATATATGTGTACCTCTTCCAAATGTATTTAAAACATTATTATTCTTAACTCTGTCAAAATCATTTTTTATTATAAAGCTGTATTCAACAAACGGAATTCTTTTTAAGACATTTTCTCTTTGGACATCATCAAGCTGTGAAACCCATACATGACCTTCTATAACATCTGTGCCATATGTATTGTAAAGATAATCCTTAAACGCCCTTCTATCAGGACTATCCATATAATATGAGCCGGAATTGAGTGCTTCTATATACTGGTTAAGCTTATCATACTCCCTGGATTTTTCATTGTACTCTGTATTCATCTTTGTATATGCTTTAAGTACAGCCTCATCAAGATCATCGGATAATCTTACACCATATACCTTCTCTATATCTGCAAGTCTGTCGGCATTATCCCTTAACAGCTGCGACTGTTCATCCATTCTGCTGATATTTTCCTGCAGCATAACCTTTTTGGTCTTTAACAGATTAATCTGTTCCTGTACCTTATATATCTGCTTTGTGTCCTCTTCAAGGCCGCTCTTTACACTATGTATATCACCGCTTATATCTGATATATGGTTATTGCATTTTTCAAGTTCAGACAAAGCTGTATCTGCAACAAGCACTCCATACTGTCTGCAAAGCTCCTGCTGTCTTATCTCATCCCTGCTTATTTTTTCCTGAATGTTATCCCTTAATCCAAGAACAACTGCACAGTCTTTTTCTGCATTTCTATGATTATCCTTTGCCTCTGCAAGTATGTCATATGCCTGTTTTTCATCCTCTGCTGCGGCATGTGTCATATCCTCAAGTTCACCTACATGCTTTTCATAGTATATCCTGTACACGCCTGCAAGCCTTTCAAGCTCAGAGGTTATGTCTTCATCTTCCCTCATTCTGTTATCAAGTGCTGTATCAACCTTTAACAGTTCTTTCTCATACTCTATATAATCATAATAATCATTAGCTGATTCCATAAGCATAAGGCGCTTCTTTACAGCAGCTATCCTGCTTTGCTTCTGTGAAAGAAGTTCTTTTGACTTCTTTACAAGCCCCTCAACATCCTTAAGTGACTTCTTTTCTGATAATACTTTGGCAACAGCAATACTCTTCTTTTTATCTTCAAGCCTGTTTACAAGGTCAGTATTCCTTTCGTCATGTGCTTCAAGCTCTGACTGCTTGTCTGCTGCCATATGTACTGCCGATGCGAGCATTGAATATAAAGCTTCTTCTTTATTTTTCTTATTCTTGTAGAATTCTGTATATGTATCTGCATACTCCTTGAACCGTTCCAGCACTTCCATCTGGTTATCATAACTGCTTATCTGGCTGTTCTTTCTTGAAAGCTCTATAAGCTTATCCTTTATATCAAGAAGTGTCTTAGCCATCATGGAGTCATCATTTTCAACAGACAGCCTGTTATTGTAAGATTTCTGTATGATTTCTTCTATAAGAAGATCCTCAACGACCTTGCGGCTTGTTCTGTAGTTGGTTTCAAAATATGTTCTTACATGGCCCTCAGTTTTGTTAATACCTCTTACTATTTCCCATGCACTTTCATATATGCCATACTTTGATATGAAGCTCTGATAGTCGCCTTTCCTGTCAAATATATGAACCTCTATGTCCTTATCTTCTTTAGTTACATCTCTCAGATATGCCTTTAATCCATTATAAGTTACTCTTTCACCATTGTGCACCAGCGGAAGGTTCTTTATATCATCAGGTCCGAACTTCTTATAGAATATACAGTAGTTAAAATACTCTATACTTGTATTATCTGAAGCTGTACTACTGCTGGCTGTCATGCTTCCTGTATCTAAAGCTGCTTCCATGTAAGCTTCTTTGTCTTGTGCATCTTCTCTTTCTTCTGCACTCCTTGCCCTTCTTGCACAGAAGCCTGTCGTCATATATCTGTAACCATCCCTCTGGCAATGTGAATCAAGCTTCCACTCCACAAGCGAATGTATGCATGTGTTGCCACTGCCTTTCCTAAACAGCTTTTCTACCGGCTGTTTTTCATCAAGTGTGCAGTTTGGTATCATATTCTGCATAAGAAGAAGCATAAGAAGACTCTTGCCACCACCATTAGCAAGATCATATATGGTATTCCTGCAGTTAAAACGCATCATAAAATCATCATAAAACTGAGTACCAAAATTATATTTTACATTATTAACCCTAACTCTGTTAATCTGTGGCATATATACCTCCTTGTTTTTACGAAGTAAATTTACGACTGTTCCTGCATAAGTTCTGCCATGCGTCCCTTATAGCCGTCAAAATAGTTCTCTATAAGTGCCTTGAACCTGTCAGTTGGGTAGAATCTGTTCTGTGCTTCCATAAGAAGCTCCTGTGATACACAGAAATTCAGTGCTATCTTTACAAAGCCTGTTTTAGAATTCTTAGCTGCCCTTACATCTGCCGTATCAGCTACTGTTATTACTGGAAGAGCATCCCAGCTTAGTGCTATCTGCTTGAAGCTGTTTTCTTCAACATCATCTATAATCATGCCCAGCTTCCTATCTATTATGGCAGATACGGATGAGTCTACATTTTTTACTATATCCTCAACTCTCACAAACTCTGCGTATGTTGTACTTGCCGAATCAGTATAGAATTCTGTAATTATGTTATATATTATAAAATATACAAGATATAACTCCCTGTTCACCCTTAATCCAAGCTTATTTCTCAACTCTTCGTTAGTGTAGCCAAACACCTTGTTATTATCCCCTGCACTGACATATAAGCTGTTGTTATATTCATATATATTAAGATTGAACTTCTTAAGCGACATATGAACTATGTCATACACCTCGGCGTTAGTATTGTATTCCTGATAAAGCTGGCTGTTATCTTTACTTTCGCTTATCTGTTCACCCATTATAAGCTTTGATACTATATCCAGTGCCTTGTCCAGATTCCTGTTTTCCATATATCCTCCATGTTATCCTAGCTGAATTCTTACAGCATCGTTTCTTCATACTATGTTCATCATACTGTATTCATCATACTATGTTCATTTTACTGTGTTCACCATACTATGTTCATTTTACTGTGTTCACCATGCCAGCTATGACAAAGCATCATCATAAGCCTTCATAAATGCTACATTAGTAACCTGCATGTATTCACTGTCAGCCTGTTCACTCTCTGATAAAGTCCCACCTTTTATTATCTTAAAATGTCTGACCTCTTTACCACCAAAGCCCTCTTCAAGTATGCCATCAAGAAACGTTTCGCTGTGCATGTCATCTCCACCTATAACATACTCATCTCTCTGACACAGATTAACAAAAAATGCATAATAGTCCGCATTTTTAAGTATAGTATCACCATAAGCCCTGCTCATGTATTCTCCGAATTCATCAAGTGTTAATATGTCCGATTTTTTCAAACACACCTTATCTATACACGTAAGAAGATTCGTCATTATGAATATATAGTTGTGACGGATTCTTTCATCCTCTACTTCATCCTCATAGACTATCTTCTCTGGTTCTTTATCATTAACATATTCTTTCTTCTCATATTTCTCAGGTTTTACCATAAGTGCTTCATCTATCGTCCTAAGATCTATAGTCTTTTTAATATTCAGCTTAAATAAAGGATCTATCAGATACTTAAGTGCTTCCGCATTATCCTTCTTTATCATATCCGACAGTGCCGTTGAAAAATCCATATGCAGACGCAGCCTAGACAGCTTAGCCCTTCTTACTGCCTCATCCGTTGTATTCTGCATCTGTGTGCAGTCACGAAGCAGTTCTGCATGCCTGTTCATGGCTATCTTTAGCTGATCCTCAAGATAATGTATCTCCTTCATCGTCCTGTAATAGCTGTCTGTTCCCGATGAAAAGCCTTCAAGTCTTGATATCGCCTTATCTATAAGCTCCTTGTTCTTCTTAAAAAGCTTCTCCTCATCATTAAACCACTTCATGCCAGTGCTTACGAAATCCTCATATGCATCTATACCTGCATTCACATCCTGCGAAAGGACTTCCATAACCTCTGCCTTGCGAAGCTTTAAGCGTCCTACCTCTTCGTTGATTCTTTCAACAACCTCTACTCCGCCTTTAAAGTTATTCGAATTAATCATCTTTTCAAGCAGAAGCTGTGAAACACTTATCCTGCTTTCATCTTTTATCTCCTTAGTATCAAGATAGAATTCCACAGCATCAGAGCTTATCGAATACCACACACTGTTATCTCTTATTGTACTTTCAATAAGCTTCATTCTTGACACCCTTTTCTTATGTTCAACCGGATCATAATACCGAAACTCAAAAGGCCTGCCTTCATTTTTTATCTTATCGAACACATAATCCGCCGCTTCCCTGCATTCTTCTTCCGAAAGTTCAAGACCAAAATCTCTTTTAACAAGCAGCTTAAAGAAATCAAGGTATTCATTATATGTAATATCCTTTTCCTTAAAGTTATTCTCCTCAATAAAAAAACGCAGAACAGCCATAAGAATATAACCCATATCAAGCGCACAGTACTTTCCATCTTTATACTGGTCAAATGAAGCGTCCATGAGCCTGAAAAATGGATAATACTTCTTAAGATTAAGCATTCTTTCCCTATGATCTGTGATTATCTCTCCTATCATACTTCCTGCCATAATACACCTCATTCTTTAAGTATCTGTTTTGATGATTCTATATTCTTTATAACAATTCTGCTTTATATACATGATATGATTCTGTGGATTGTAAAGCAATGCTGCAACCCGGCTGCACCAGCCAGATTCAAAGCCACACTATAACTCAGTTCTTCCATCCAACGCCCTAAGAAGTGTAACCTCATCTATATATTCCAGGTCTCCTCCTACCGGCACACCGCTTGCTATTCGCGTAACCCTGATTCCAGCCTGTTTTATCATCTTGCTTATATACATAGCTGTTGTCTCACCCTCCAGGTTGGAATTCGTTGCTATAATAACCTCATCAACATCCTTCTGAAGTCTTTTCATGAGTTCTGCAAGCTTGATATCTGATGGTCCTATTCCAAGCATAGGACTTATCGCACCATGAAGGACATGATATACACCCTCATACTTACCTGTCTTTTCATATGCTGCCATATCCCTTGTATGCTCAACAACCATAATCTGCTTATGATTTCTCTTAGGATCCTTACATATAGGGCATAACTCATCATCAGTAAGTGTAAAACATTCCTTACAGTAGTGTACATTCTCCTTTGCACTTACCATAGCATCCGCTATTGACTGCACATCCTCCTTAGGCATGTTTATAATGTGAAATGCCAGGCGTTGGGCGCTCTTAGCCCCAACCCCTGGTAATCTTGACAACTGTTCTATTAATTTATTAATATGACCGCTGTATATGTCCATTAGAAAAGGCCTCCGCCAAGTCCTGAAAGACTGCCTGTAATCTTAGACATAGATGCCTGTGACTCTTCCTCGCACTTACGAAGTGCTTCGTTAGTTGCAGCAACTATTAAGTCCTCTAACATTTCTACATCATCTGGATCAACTGCCTCAGGATCAATCTTAACCTTAGTAACTTCTCTCTTGCCTGTTACAGTTACTTCGACAACTCCACCGCCTGCTGTTGCTGTGAATTCCTTTGTTTCAAGGGCAGCCTGCTGCTCCTCCATCTGTCTTTGCATTCTCTGTGCCTGCTTCATAAGATTGTTCATATTGCCAGGCATTCCTCCTGGAAATCCACCTCTTTTAGCCATTATATAAATTCCTCCTTATCATCTATTTCTATATTCATCCCAACAAGCTCCTCAAGTGCTACATAACGCTTGTTAAAATCTTCGTCTTCATCCATCTTGGTTACTACGATTCTGACAGATACCCCTGTCCTTTCTTCTATAAGCTCCTCTAACATGGTAACTGTTTCTTCCCTGCTTATGGCATTGTAACCACTAAGTGATTTTATCATAATCTCAAGACTATTGCCATCCTCTGTTACAGTAACATATGCCTGTTTTAAGAAGTTCATAAGAAGTGCATCATCTATGGATGAGATTATGACATTCCACTGTGATGCTATCTGCTTTATATCATCAGTCACTGCATCATAGTTTCTTTTAATAACTGGCTTGTTATCGTTATTATTAACTCCGGCTGCCACGAATCCGTCAGCACCAGCTCCTGTCATGTCGCTGCCATTCACTCCACCCGGCATTATAGCCGCGCCCTGACTTATGGCATTAAGCATACCAGCAGGGATAAGTTCACCTGACTTAAGCTTATCTATAACCTGCATGGCATCACCAAGCTGTGTCTCAAGTGTGTTGATACGTCCTGCAAGCTCCGTCATATCAGCTGGATTCTCCATAGCTGGTCTCATCAGCTTTATAAATGTAACCTCTGCCTTTACTCTCTTCTGTGTTGATGTCTTCATATCGTTTGATAGCTCTGATAACACTCTTATATGTCTCATGAGTGTATCTGCATCAGCTTCTTTAGCAGCTTCTATCATATCAGCTATGTTATCCTTAGATACCTCGATTACATCCTCTATCTTATCAGTATCTTTAGTAGTCTTTATAAGCAAAAGATTCCTCAGATACCATATAAAATCTGTGACAAACTGTGATAAATCACGTCCCTGCATGATAATGTCTTCCATAAGGCTCATACAGCGTGCCACATCATTTTCTCTTATCGTCTTATACATATTACTGAATATAGCTGTATCGACTGCTCCAAGTACATCAAGCACATCATCATACTTAAGCTCTTCCCCAAGATGAAACGCTATGCACTGGTCAAGAAGGCTTAGTGCATCTCGCATAGAGCCATCCGCTGCTTTAGCCACATACCTGACAGCCTTATCTTCAACCACTATATTCTCTGCCCTCATCAGCTCTGACAACCTGTCAGCTATTGTTTCTATAGATATTCTATGGAAATCATATCGCTGGCATCTTGACATAATAGTTATAGGTATCTTTGCCACCTCTGTCGTAGCAAGTATAAATATAACATAAGCCGGTGGTTCCTCAAGTGTTTTAAGAAGTGCATTAAACGCTCCTATGGAAAGCATATGAACCTCATCGATTATATATACTTTATACTTTCCTTCTGTTGGGGAATACTGCACTTCATCCCTGATTTCCCTTATATTATCGACACCATTGTTTGATGCCGCATCTATCTCTATAACATTCATGGAAGTACCAGAAGCTATTGCCCTGCATGTAGGACACTCCCCACAGGGGCTCCCATTTACCGGGTGTTCACAGTTAACTGCCTTTGCAAATATCTTTGCCACACTTGTCTTACCAGTACCCCTGGTTCCACAAAACAGGTAAGCATGTCCTATTCTGTCGGCATTAATCTGATTCTTTAAAGTTGTAACAATATGTTCCTGACCTTTGACATCTTCAAAGTTGTCTGGTCTCCACTTTCTGTATAATGCCTGATATGACATAACTTAGGACTTCCTTTCTGTCATGTTATTTTAAAACGCACGAAACCGTGCGCCCGGCTTCGAATGATCATCCACAGACGTTACCGATACAGTTAGCTCGATCCAGGCTGCCTTCCGGCACACAGAAGGTTTCACTTAATGCTGCTTCATTCCTGACCTGACATGGTTCATGAATTCCTGT
>ERZ791878.836-NODE-836-length-16662-cov-3.093214_pt1 | contig 16662 bp, 25 predicted proteins | sample MGYA00510277_ERZ791878 | MGnify/ENA primary metagenome ERZ791878 (study PRJEB30046, sample SAMN00792094) | human gut metagenome | study: EMG produced TPA metagenomics assembly of the A metagenome-wide association study of gut microbiota in type 2...
TATTATTTTGAGGCCGCCGGCCTCAAAATCGCTTTTTAGTATTCCTCCTCATTAAAGTAGTCTAAATGTCCGGCTAAATACCCTACAAAGCCATTTTTCAAAAAATTGTGACGGATTTGTATTGTTTATTTTACCTTAAAATTCTTTAAAACTCTTATTATAGTACAAAGATAATCAAAATAATTCAATTTTCAAAAAAAACAATTTGATAAAACCACAATAAATCAGAGGTTTATCTATCAGAAATTTCAATCAAATCAACTCTCCAACACAAGATTTATAGTCGGCGCAAGGCGACCTGTAATAATTACATTGATTATCTGGCCGCGTTCTTCGATAATTTGAGCAAAGAACACAGACTGACACCGTGTTTTATTACTGACTTATTGGCAAATGCTTGTTTTTCACACCTTTTTTACTATATTCAACCACATTTATTTCATTATTTATTCTAAAAACTTTACAAAGCATGTAACCCCACCCACCCCACATTAGAATTTCAATAAGTCGAAATACCGCGTCACTCACCCTTTAAATCTTGTGCTTATGAAAAATTCTAATTGTGGCTGTAAAATTCTGGAGCAGATTTTACAACAAATTCAGTCCACCGATCATGGTAATGATCTTGTTTTACTAACTACTAAATTCAATCGCCTCATTCAAAAATTCTATCTCAAAGAAAACCACTCATGCGAACGGTTGCGGAACCTGAAACAAACGAAAGTATATTTTGAATATACAAAAAAAAACCGCTCATACCTCACCGTGTCCCAACTATGATTTAATCATCGCATTGCTCGACATTGAAATCGAAATGTGTGCCTTTTACATTTCCGAGCAAGACGGGAAACCGGAGAAAGAGCCATGCAATAAACGCTCAAAGAATGTGCATTGGACCGATCAATTAAGCGATCTTGTGGAATTTGCTTACGGCATTGTTGCCAAACGGTCGGTAGACGAGGGCCGGGCACTATTGAAAGACATAATAAAGACATTGGAAGAAGCGTTCAACGTCAATTTATCGAACTATACGCATATCTTTTATGCAATACGCAACCGACAAGGAGATCGCGCTGTTTATCTGAAAGAATTACACGACGCTCTAAACGCGAAAATGGACAGCATGGATAAATAGCTGTTCATCACCTAAAAAAGCATTTACCGGAAATATCCGGTAAATGCTTTTTTTATTTTCACGCCCCACCTTTGCAGTCCAACCAAACCATTTTCTATTATGACAATTATTTTTTTCGGTTCCAAAGCCTACAAAGAAATCATTTCACGGTTAGATGCAATCCAAAAGGCAACAGAAGTCCCCACGGGGCAGAAATCCGATTATGATGTGAAACGGTGGCTTACCGTATCGGGCCTGTCCGCCATACTGCCCGTCAGCGAAAAAACAATACGCCGCTGGGCAAAAGAGAACATAATTCCATGCAAACGTGCAGGACGGTTATACCTGTTCGATACTAATGCTGTTATTGAACAACTTGAACGGACCTCGGAAAAACGCCCAAAATAGCCGAACATGATAAGTAAAAGCGACATAATCAATTCGACCCGCGGCGGGTTGGATGTCTTTCGGCATTACCTCGGCAGGGAGTTGCGCGCTGGCCGGAAGTTTCGCAATCCCTTTTACCAAGATACACACGCTTCATGCAGCTTGTATTACGACCGCCGGAGCGGAGTTTACAAGTACCGGGATTTCGGAAATGAAGATTATTCGGGCGACTGTTTCGACCTGGTGGCGACATTGCACAATCTGTCGTGCCGGAACCCGGACGATTTTGTGGAAACCCTGCGTATTATCAACCGCGATTTATGTTTGGGACTTTCCGACGAGCCAGCAGCAAGCCGCCCCGTAGTGCGTCCCCGGTCGTTTGTGCCCGAACCCATACAGAAAACACCCCCACCCTACAAATTCCGCGAGCAGCCGTTTTCAAACGCAGAACAGGCGTGGTGGAAACAATACGGCATCAACGCTGAAACACTTAATCGGTATGGTGTTGTTTCGCAGACAGGAAATACTTTGTCCCGGCATTTTTCTGCAAGACGCCCGACAAGGTAGATTCTCTCTCGATTTTGGGGTAATACCCATGCAGTATTAAGCAGTTGCCATTCGATCTGATAAAGCCCAATGTCGGCAAAGGCCTTGACGATTGCCCAAAAATCCCGGCAATGTCGTTCGAAGAGGACGCCCTTAACATTTTCCCAGATAAAAATGTCAGGTCTAAAGTAGTCAATGGCTTCAATCGCGTACCGTATGAGTGAACTTTCTGCTCCCTGCAGTCCAAGGCCGTTTCCAGCAGCGCTGAAATTCTGGCAAGGCGATCCGAAAGTGATAATATCGGGACGTTCAATGGAAGCTCTTGTAATATCGCAGACTGATCCGACATGTTGAGCATTTGGAAAATTGCGTTTGAAGTTAGCAACGGCATGACGGTCTATCTCCGAAAAATAGACCTTATCAAAGGTAAATCCTGCTTGGCGAAGCCCCAGCGAGAAACCCCCGATGCCTGAAAATAATTCCAGTAAATTCATGCGCGGTTAATTGATGATGAATTTGAACCCGAACCCGATCTGCGTGTGAAAGGTCCCGACCGTGGACCCGGCCAAAGCCCGCTCCCGGACGTTCACCAAGAACACGTCCTTATCGCACAGATAGGTTTCGACTTCGGCCGTAAGCGCCCCGCCGTACAGGAAACAATCGGCATCCCGGAGCCGCGCCCCGTCATGCAGCAGTTTGTTGCCCCAATTCGAAGATTCGTACCCGGTCAGCGCCGAGAACCCCACCGACAGCACGACGTTCCGGCCCCGGTCTGCTGCAAGCGGAACGAAATATCCGGCTTCGCCCGTGAACTGCGCTTTAGGCACGACCTCACCCCGGTAGGTGTAATCCTTTTGCAGATATTCCAGCCCCACGAGCCAGCGCGTCGAATTGCGGTTATATCTGGAGAACGCCACACTACCGTAGAAGTTGGCCCGCCGTCCGGCTTTCACGAACGAAAAACCGTCCACCCAGCCCGCCGTGATCTGAATTCCCTTTTGTTTGGGAAGCCCCCGCTGCGCGTGTACCTCGCCGGGCCACAGCCCGGAAAGGCACACCGCCGCGAATGCTATGATGATGTACTTTCGCATGGCTACCGGGTTTTCAGATCGTTAATGAGTTTCGCCCCGATCAGCTCGCTATTGCCAATGCTGAACGACTGATGCCGTCCGCCGCCCTTTTCGAAGATTTCGACCGTCAGCACCTTGTCGTCCGGGAGCGTCATTTTCGGAAATACGAACACGTTGCGAACGGTTGCTTTTCCGTCCACGGTGTTCTGCTGACTGAACACCCGCACCGGATTCACATAGGTTTCCTGAACAGCGGTTCGTTTGGCGACTTTCTTATCCACAACCTTAAAGCGGATGAAATCTATGTCGTAGGACACATTCGACATGTTACGCACGGCGATATGGAAATACATGAGGTCCTTATGAATGTAGACCCCTTTCAGGAGGGTTTGAATCCCGAACTGCTTGGAGCCGACGGACTTGATGTCCGAAGCGTTTTTCTTGTAGATCGAATACATGATGCGGTTTACCAGCACGGGCGTTTCGCCGCCCAGCTCCGAGAGCCGCACGAACAGTCGGTCGTTGGCATACTCCGCCGTGGGGTTCTTGCGCAGCCAGTCGTCCATTTCCACGGATAGCTGGCCCGGCTGGTCGGCATAGGTTACATTGAACGTGTAGAAACACCCGTCGGCGGTTATGACCGAGAAATTCGTTTCGCCCGGAAATCCTGCGACGGCGGATTTGATGCGCACGACATTCTCCGCACCGCTGGCACGGCCCGCAATGATGTCGTTGCTGCCCAGATCGACATACTGCACAGCCGCCGGGAACAGGACATGCACGGTTTTGTTATACGTTACTTCGATGTCGTAAGGTGCGACGATCTGGCTGGAGTGGAATGCTTTTGATTCGGCGGTTGCACTTTGTGCGAAGCTGCCGAGCGACAGGCCCACGGCTGCCGCGAATGTCATAATAAGATTTTTCATGTTGGTTTACTCTTTTGAAATTAATAATAGCTGATAACCTGCTTTGAGGTTGATTTTTACTTCCCGCATCTTTGCGTTCAGGTATTGGCTGCCCGCGGACATTGCACCCCGCACAAGGTCCATTGCGGCCTGCTGCCCGGCGTTGTGCGTAACCGATATGCTCGATATGCCCGACGAACCGACGCTTGCCACGGCTTCTTTGGCCGCTTCGTGCTCTAACGAGGTCGGGATATTAAGCCCCGGTTGTCCGTCCGTGTCGTGCGCCGTGAGTTGTACGGGGATGATGTTGCCCCCGCTTTCGATGCTTTTCACGGTGATAGAAAGCCGCTGCCCCTCGATGCCCGCCACGCCGAACACGACCGTATTCGTCGGCAGGACATAGCGTGCAACCTGCATCGGCTCCAGCAGCCGCAGCCGGACAACGGCCCCCGCCGTTATGACCTGATCGGCGTCAATAGCCGCGCGGATTGCGTTGCGGTTCTCCGCGACACCCTCTCCGACGGCGGTGTTGAATCCGTAGTTGCGGGGCTTGCCGTATTGCGCCATGAACGCCGAATCGCTCACAGGCTGCGACAATCCCGAAACTGTTCCGTCCGCCGTGCGGTGCGCTCATGCCGCGCGGTCTTTCGACTTCTCGGAGGTCGTCCCCGGTTGCGGTTGCGCCTGCGGCTGGCCGCCCAGATACTTGGACGCAAGGGCATAGCTGCGTTCCATGTAGTCCAGCGGGTCGGGCTTTTTGCGTGACTGTTCCAGTTCGGCGGAGAGTTCCGCGACCTGCTTTTTCAAAGCCGCGATCTGCGGGTCGGGCCGTGGCGTGGCATAAAACGAGTTCATTTCCCGCGTCAGGTCCCGGTAGGTGTTGCGCGACTGCGCGATCTGGTCGGGCTGGGCCTGCTCGCGCTTCGGGGCCTGCACCGTATCGCCCGACAGCGAGAAAGTACTTTCGGCCAGCGTCCGCACACGGGCGTCGTGCTGTTCGTTCATCTGCTCGCGCTCCATCGCTTTCTGCTTGTTGCCCTCGATATTCTGTGTCCGGCCGTCCGGGATGTTGAAATTCAACCCGCCGACCGTGGCGGGGGCTTGCTCCCCGCTGCCGCCGAAGATCAGGTACAGGCACAGCACGAACGGCAGGCACAGCAGCGCAATGACGAGATATTTATTTTTCTGCGGGGCGGATTGTCCGCCCGGATTCTTGGTCTTACCTAACATAGTTTACGGTTTTAATGGTACTGATACTTCGATGTGTTGTGCAGGCAGCGGTTCGGAGTGCCCCGAAAGGCTGCTGACGATCATCCATATATCCACGGCTGCGAACAGCAGCAGCGCAGTAAGGACGATATACAACCGCTGGCGCGGGGTGCGTTGCTCCAGATAGTTCTTCAGACGCCCCAACGCCCGGTCTTTCGCCCCGGCAAGGGTCGTGATACAATGCCTACCTTTCATAGCGTCCGAGGTCTTTATTCTCCAATACCATGAACCGCTCGATAATGAAACCCTGCGGGTTGTTGTCCGAACGAACGGTGTTGATAAGCTGGCACGAGGTGACAAGGCTGCGCTCGGTGATATAGCTTTCGCGGATGATCTGCTGCCGGGCATAGGTTCGAAGTTCATAGGGATAGTCGTTGAAGTTCCCGGCGATGCTGTCTACCACAATGCGCTGGCTGACGTTGCCCGCGATCAGGCGATTGAAGAACCCCTTTTCCGAGAGGTCCCGGTAGTACGCAATCGCCGACTTGTCGGCCAGCATCATGGCACGGTTGACGTTGCTTTCGATGGCCGCCTTATCCGGGGCGAGCGTGAAGAACAGTTCGTGAAACCGTTTGACATGCTCGCGGGCTTCGACGGGGCGGTTCTGCCAAAGGTCCTGCGACAGGGCCAGCATCAGGCTTTTGCCGTTGTCCAGCACGTAAATCTTCTGACGCTGCTTTTCGGCGTAGCTGTACGACCTCCATACGGCGACAACCGTAATAAGAGCGCACAACCCCAAAAACGCCATCGAATAGCGGCGTAACTGCTGGTAGGCTGTTTCGATGTTTTTTAATGCTTTAAATTCCATGTTTTACAAGTGTTATTATTTCATCAGTCCCCCGGACACATTGCCCGTGGCGGCTCCGGCAGCTCCGGCGGCGACGTTCGTAGCTCCGCCGAAAACACCCGTAACCTTTTTGTTGTAGGCCCCGGTTCCTGCGGACTGCACAATCCAGCTTGCAACGGTCGGAATCGTGAAATAGCCGATAATCGAGATAAGCAGGAAAATCAGGTAGACCGAGTTCGCAGAATCCGGCAGAAACGAGTGATCGCCGATCAATTCGATGTCCCGATCCAGCGACAAAACCTGAATCTTCGCAAGCATGGCGCTGAACAGGTCGGCGATAGGCAACCAAAGATAGACCGAGATATAGCGCGAAAACCAATAGGTCAAGGTCGATTGAAACCCGTCGTAGATGCTGATTGCAAAAGCAATCGGCCCCAGAATCGTAAGGATCACCAGATAGAATGTCCGCAGGGTGTCGATCACCAACGCCGCAGCCCCGAACAGGATTTCCAGCAGCCACCGGAATAATTGAAGCACCCAATATTTCGTACTGAAAATATGCGTTACCTCATACAGCGCATCCATGACACTTTGCGTAGGAACATCCAGCCCCAGCGCCCGCAATTCCGCATCATAATCCTCATTCGGGTCTATTACGCCGTATGTCTTGCGGCGTACAGCTTCCTCCCATTCCAAACGGTCTTTCTTCTTTTGAAGTTCTTTCATATCCAGCAGTTGATCTTTCAGGATATGATTTGTGCCAACGACCAGCGGTTTTAAAATTCCGTTGATCGAATTGATAACGATGGGCCGGAAAGAGATAATGCACAAGCCGATAACGAACGGCCGCAACAGACTGAATACGTCGATGGCTTCGGCCCGCGCAAGGGCCTGCCAGACCCGGTAGCAGATATAGAGCAGCGCACCCAGCCCGGCGACGGCCGTAGCGAACGTGGCAATATCGTCCGTTAGGGGCGTCATCTGATCGTAGAGGTTGCGAAGAATTTTGTGCAGGCTGGTGAAATGAATATCCATCCCGTCAGATAAAGGCATTACCATAGCTACCAATATTTTTCGTCCGCCGAACCGTATAAATCCAACACCCGTTGCGTGTCGTTTTTCCGCTGCGAACGCAGGTACGAAACGGAGATGTTTTTGCGCGTGTAGTAGACCATCAGATCGCGCGTGTGCGTGAGTTCGCCGTGCGCTTGGTCGATACGGTCCAGCCGTTCCTTATCGGTCATGGAGTAATCCGTCGGATTGACGATTTCTTTCAGGTCTTTCAGGGAGTTCATGCCCCGTTCCATAAGTTTATTATACCCGGCAGCGATGGCCGAAAGTTCCGCGGACGAAAAATTATCGTCCGTGAGCATTTTGTCGTAACTTGTTACGTAGATGTCCGAGAGTTCCCCGACCAATAGAATGGACTGCTGAACCTTACGGGCGTCCCGGACAAGGTGCGTGACATTGCGCAGGCGGTCGTAATACTCCTTGCCCTGACGGTAGATTTTCATGGTTTCCTTGAAGTTGCCGATCATATTCTCCGCCGTGGTCGAAGTCTGCACCAGCTCCGTAACGGAATTGACAATGCTTTGTGTAATGTTGGCCGCATCCGTCACCGGAATCTGCGCCCGCGCCACTCCCGACAGGAGCAGTGCGGAAAGAAGTGATAATAGGATTCTGCGCATGGCTATCCGAAAATTTGATCGTCCCGCAGGAATGTCCCGTAGCCGGGAAACGTAATGCTGTCATGCAGCGGGTTCGTGGTGATCGTATGCTCCACACCGTCGTAACAGGCTTTCAGCATGTCGCCGTCCACGCGGACAAAGACCCGCAGCAGGCGCGTCCGCTTGCGGTTCAGCGGCGGGGCGTAAATTGCCGCATTGAATCCCTCCGGCAGCTTGGAGATAATAAGTCCCCGGTTAAGGTCCGGGGTCGTCCAACCGCCGCAGATGTAATCCCTGCGGATTTCCGCACGGCTCACCCGCACGTCGTCGGCGACGGCGGCAAGGCTTTCGGCAGCATGGCGAAGCGTCGCCGAAAGATGTTCTATGGCCGATTCGATTGCTCTTTTTTTCTTACTCTTAAACATAATTTTAATTTTTAGGTTCGTGTTTTTCTTTGTTTTCGGCGAGTTGCTTGATCGCCAGTTCGATGTCCCCGTCCAGCTTGTCGGTGAGCGTGAACAGTTCCATTTTCTCCCTTTCTTCCGTGGTGTAGGTGTAGTACTCGGCCGCGCTGACCTCCGTAGCGTAGACCGCAGACTGAACGCCGCCCATACCTATCCAGACCTCCTTATACTTGCGCTTCGGGTCGTTCGCAAGGTTGATAGACAAGATTTGCGATTTCTCCTTATCGGTCAGCCCCAGCAGGTTTTGGATTGCGTCGAACTTATTCATGTACTTGCGCATGTCCAGCAGGATTTTCGTGTCGGAGTTGTTGATGATCGCCTCCTTTACAATCGGCGAGGAAACAATATCGTCGATCTCTTGTGTTACGACGAGGATTTCGCCGAAAAATTTGCGAATCGTTTTGAATAAATACTTGATGTACTGGCTCATAGATGCGCTTGTCAGGGCTTTCCAACATTCTTCGATCACGATCAGTTTGCGAACGCCTTGCAGCCGTCGCATTTTGGAAATAAAACACTCCATGATAATCAGCGTCGTAACGGGCAACAGTATCGGGTGGTCCTTGATATTGTCCAGTTCGAACACGATAAAGCGTTTGTTCAGCAGGTCGATGTTCTGTTCCGAGTTGAGCAGGTAATCGTATTCGCCGCCCTTATAGTAGGGTTCCAGGACGTTCAGGAAATTCTCGATGTCGAAATCCTTTTCCCGAACCCGCTTGCGTTCGAGCAATCCGCGATACTCCTTGTCGATAAATTCATAGAACGTGTCGAACGACGGGCGCAGGTCGTCACGGTTCTGAATTTGCTGAATATACAGGCTCACAGCGTTCGACAGCGCGACTTCCTCGGAGCGGCGCGGGGGTTCGTTGTCCCGTTTCCACAGGGTAAGAATCAGCGTCTTGATACTTTCGCGCTTCTCAACGTCGTAGATATTATCGTCGCTGAAAAACGGGTTGAAACTGATCGGATTGTCCTCGGTATAGGTAAAATAAATTCCGTCCTGACCGCCCGTGCGATGGTTGATTAATGCACACAGCCCTTTGTAGCTGTTTCCCACATCGACCAGGACAACGTGTGTGCCCTGTTCGTAGTACTGACGAACCAAGTGATTGACAAAGAAAGATTTGCCACCTCCCGATCCTGAAATGACGATACGATTCCTGTTGCAGATTACACCCCGTTTCATCGGCTCGTCGGATATGTCCAGATGCAGGGGTTTACCCGTAATCCGGTCCACCATTTTTATTCCGAACGGCGACGGCGAATCCCGGTAATTCGTTTCCTCCACGAAAAAGCACAGGGCTTGTTCCAGGTAGGTATAGAAACTTTCCTCTGCCGGGAAGTCGCTTTCATTGCCGGGAATACCCGCCCAGAACAGCGCCGGAACATCGACCGTGTTATGCCGCGGCTTACACTCCATCGTCGCAAGCTGCGACCCCACATCTGCCTTAATGCGTTTCAACTGCTCCGCATCGTCCGACCACGCCAAGACATTACAATGACACCGCACGGGCGTAAGACCCCGGCTATGTCCCTCGTTCAAAAACTGATCGAGCCATTCCTTGTTGATCTGATTGGCGCGGCTATACCGCGAGAGCGATTGCAGGTTCCGGGTACGTTTCTCGAACTGCTGGAATGTTTCGGCAGGATTGTCCAGAAAAATGTCGAGTAGGTCGGGAGCATTACTGCTCCCTTCCCCTCTAAGAACCGTACGTGATACTTTCGCATCATACGGCTCAAGCAACTCAAAGTTTCTATTATGAAACCGGCTCATAAGCTCTAATTTTACGGGTAAGTGTACGACTGCATCTGTCATGGGCGATGATTTTGGATTTGCCGGACTTGTCGGATAACTCCGCAATAGTCCAGATTTTATCCGCGTCGATTATCTCGCCGCACAACGGACAACGCTGATTTTGTTTCTCCCACATTCTGAGAAAGCCCTGTTTGCCTTTGAGAGAGCTTAACATTTTCATCCTGTTACGCATCTCAAAGTATGGTCGCCATTCCGGGTCGAATGGGTTGGCTTTGCTGCGGATTTTGATAGGCTTGGTCTTCGTATCAATATCGGATAGATACTTCAGTGTGTACGGAAATGGTTTCCCGTTGTTCTTCAGCATCGTACCGAATGTCCACGCCCGGCCTTTCTTCGACAGAAAATACCTGTTGTAAACCCACTTCTTACCCTTGTGGCGGTGGCGGCGTAATGCCCACGCCCACAGTTTGTAGAAGATTTGTGCGTCTGCGTTCTTGAAGGTTTTGGCGGCTACGCAACCCTTGTAATAGTTGCCCCAACCGGTTATGACGGGGTTTAGAAGTCCGATAAGTTTGTCCTGCCTAATAGCTTGGTTCTTACGAACAATACTTTTAATTTTGGCAAGGAACTCCTTGACGTTCTTCTTTGACGGTTTGATAAGCAGCGTACCTTTGTATTTCCTGATGTTGAAACCCAGAAAGTCAAATCCTTCATCAATGTGAGTAATCTTCGTCTTTTCTTCTGATAGGGTAAGCCCCCGTGCTTGAAGAAACTCGCTGACTGCGGGTTTGATTTGCGATTCCAAAATTTCCCTGTCGGAACAGGTAATAATGAAATCATCTGCGTATCGCACAAGATTTACCATAGGATTGAAATATCCCATTTTGGTACGTCTCAGCTTGAAATTCTCTGCAAGCATTTGCAGGCCGTCGAGTGTCATATTCGCGAGTGTCGGCGATATGATACCGCCCTGCGGCGCTCCTTCCTCGGTGGGGAACAGTTGCCGGTTGAATACGAATCCACTTTCCAGCCATTTACGGAGCATGACCTTATCCATAGGGATATAGTCGAGTAACCATTGATGGCTGATGTGGTCGAAACAACCTTTGATGTCCCCTTCGAGTATCCATTGCGGAGATACCTCTTTTGAAAGTATCGTATGGCATTGTACTATCGCATCGACCGTACACCTTTCCCTACGGAAGCCGTAAGAGTGTCTGTCGGCGGTAGTTTCTGCTACCGGGTTCAGAGCCATGAGGTATAATGCCTGCATGGCCCTGTCTTTCATTGTGGGTATTCCTAACGGACGGAGTTTGCCGTTACTCTTCTTGATATGTACCCTTCGTAACGGTTGCGGGTTGTAGCCACGTCTTTTCAGATCGGCGACAGCACCCATTTTTGCGTTGGGAGTAGTCCAGAGAACTTTATCCACTCCCGCCGTATTCTTACCTTTGTTAGAGGTAACTCGTTTGACCGCCAATGCTTTGGCGTAAAACGAGTGGGTCAGTGTCCATTGCAGGGCTTTTACCTTGCCCGGACGACCCTCTTTCTGAGCCTTTACAATACGTCCTTGCAGCTTCTGAACCGCAGCTTCGCATCTGACCCAATCAATGTCGGTCCAGTTGTTCCACTGCCTACGGTCAGCAGGCGCACACGATAAATTAATCTCGTTCATTTGCATTCCTTCTTTTAGAAAGTTCTACATAGTTTCTTGTAAAGAGTCACCTCGCAGAAGTCTGCCCGCTTTCGCGGCGGAGTGACGTTGAAACTCCTATCCGCCCCGTTACAGGACGGCATTCGCTTTTTCTGCGTTCCCATACCCGCACCTCATTCGGCTTTCCTTGCGGTCGGCTTACCTGCCCGAAGGCAGGAGAGATACGGGTTTACCAAGTTTCGCGTAAGTAACAAATGAGCGGGTTAGGTTCTGTCCGTTGCGCCGGCAGTGCTTTGTCCGTGTAACCCCACAATACAAAGGGTTATCCGACTGCGTTACCTTTTGGTTCAAGCCTCTCAGCAACTTTGGCTTGTTCGTACATTACGACGCTTATAACAGTTCGCTTGTGCTAACCATACCGCCCAGCCTCGCTCCCCGACTCTTTTGTGCTAAGAGCAGTTGCCGTTCCCTCGCGGTTCGGGCTTCTCCTTGCGGAAGGGCTACTTTGTCCGGCCAGCTTCGCACCCCGCCTTTTGAGCGACGCACGTGACCGTAGGCTACTATTGACGGAACAATAGGTTTAATCTGATCTGAATGATATTTGTTACTTCATTTAATTGTTAAACAATTACTTACACGACCTATTGTCGCACGTACTGGTTATAGATATGGTCGCACGACAGCAGCAGACCCACCGGAGCCGCGAACGACAGGCGGCAGTCGCTCCGGTCCGTCGAGAGCCGTTCGAAACGGCTGTCCGTCGAAACCTTTTGCGGCAGGTCGTCCAAATCCGAGAGCGTGTGCAGGCACAGCGTATTGTCGCCGACCTGCATTCGTCCGGGGTCCAGCCGCATGTCCTGCAATATTGCCGTGTCGTCCTGCGTGAGTGCGAAGTACTTTTCCAGAATCCCGGCCTTTTCCGGCGTGCCGACGATCTCCGCTTCCGAGAGCCGTTCGACCTTGAAAAGCCCGCTTTCGTTGATGATGCTTTCCGCCTGGCTCACGGCATCCAGAAACAGCCCCACGGCATCCTTATCCCGCACCTCTTTCGGGGTCAGGTAGCCCCGGCAGAGGGTGTTGAACGTCGATTGCTGCCGCGTGCGCTCCCGTGTGGTTTTGGTGATGAACAGGTAGCAGGTATGGTTCAGATACGGACGTTCGTTGAAATGACGTTCATAGCTGCGGCTTAAAAAACTCATGTCCTCCGAAATCTGGGGTACATACCGCTCGGAGATAAACCAGTCCTGTTTATGTACGACCGTAAAATCCGGTAGTACGCGGATTGCCTTTGCTCATGTCGCGTGCATGGCTTCGTAATCCTCGCCCGCAACGGTGAACAGTTCCGGCAATTCGACACGAAACGCTACCGTAATGTCGGCTTCCTTGCTGACGATGCAGCCCTGTTCAACGGCCAGCAGCGGGAATTTCCGCTCCAGCGTGGTAGTTTTCAGCGTGCTATACATGGCTCGAACGGATTAGGCGCTTCACACGGCGACGGTTGGTGATGCGGCGGGGATGCAGCTTTACGGCCAACGCTTTCATAAGCCCATACGTGCCGTATTTCTCATTCAGCCTGTATGTCAGCATCACGACCCCGGCGGCCAGAGCGCCACCGACACCCAGGCAGAGGAATTGACCCACGCCGCACATATACAAGACGACGACGATCAGGAATGCCCCGATAAGTCCCCCGGCGCAGATGAAAAGGTACTGGCTTCGCAGTCCTTTAAATTCGACGGGCGCATCCACGCCCTTATGGATTTCGAATGTTGTCATATACTAATACGTTGTGCCGAAAAATGATTTTAAGACCGTGGCGCAGACGATCAGAAAGACGCACGCCCCCATCCAACTGGCGCAGGTCTTTGCCGTGTCCGGGTCGCCGGAACTGAATTTGCCGTAGACTTTTACGGCTCCGATCAACCCCACGACGGCCCCGATTGCGTAAATCAGCTTCACGGCAGGTTCGAAGTAGCCGTTTACCATTTGCGCAGCCTGACGGATGCCCGCCGAGCCGTCGCCCGTCTGCGCCGAAGCTGCCAACGTTCACAGCATGCCCCAAGCCGCGAAGAACAGAGCGGCGAAACGTTTACGGCGCGAGGGCCGGGCCGGATTAAGCGGAGTAATCATAAATTTTCTGTTTTTACTTTTCATAGATAATTTGTGTTTTTGATTTGGTGAAAAACTGCCGACCGCCCATGACGGCCGGCAGCGAACTATGGAAAATGTTATCTGACGTATTTTCGCCGTTCATAAACGGCACTTCCGTCGTCAGCCGGAATCAAAAAAATCCTTTCTCATAGGCATTTGGTTTAAGTTAGACATCCGTTATACAAAATCTTCCAGACGAAAAGCCCGGTCAGATTTTTTATTCTCCCGCGGAGGTGCATCGTCCTCCGCGTGCAGGTCCTTTGTAATCATGTCGAGCATGACCGCAACATAGCCGTCTTTGCCATTCAACTGATCTAAAATCGCCTGCTCAATCTGCGAACCCGACACGGCCCGCATGGCCCGCCGTGCCGTGGCGATCTCCTGCTGCGTAGCGCTCTTGCCTTTCGAGAAAACCGAGAGCAGAACCAGCAGGTCGTCAGCATCGACAGCTCCCGGCTGCGGCCCCTCGTCGGTATTTGCCATGTGACGCATATATTCCTCGTCCTCGTTGTAATTGTCGCCCTCCGGAGGTGGTGTCGGGTGCGAAACGGCAGGAGCCGAATCGTCCGGGGGCGCAGTCGGCGGCGCTTCCGCTTCCGGCGGTTTTGCAGGTTCCGGCAGCGGTGTCGGTTCCGGTTCAGGTGCAGGCGGCGGATCGTACTGATAACTCCGGTGTAACGCAATATCTTCCGTCGGCTGCGCTTCCGGCTCCGCTTTCACCGCCGGAGCGGTTATACGATGCAGCCAGCCTTTCACCTTTTCAATCCGACGCCCGAAAAGCAGGTAATTTAAACGTCCCCGGTATATGTGGCGGTCCAGCAGCATATATACCGAATAGGCCAGTCACAGGGCTATCATCGCTTTACAGAATATCGGCATGGCTGCGGCTTATTTCGTTTATCCGGTCCTTGTGTGCTTCCAGATGTTCACGCAGGATATTGTCGATATATCCGGCGGTGGTAAGTTCCCTGCCGCCGATACGCTTCACGATAACCTGCAAGGCATCCCGCACTTCGCGCTCCATGTAGACCGAAACCCGGTTTTTCAGGTTGTGCGGCCGCAGGAACTTCGCAGCATATTCCGGGACGTTGTGTTCTACCTGCATCCGGACGCAGGTGCATCCCTCATCCCGTGTATCGGGCGGACGCTTCTCTTTGCGTCCCGTGAAAAAGGCGATTCGCAGCAGTCCCCGCCGCATTCGTTTGTTCATGTGTTTTTTCGTCATAACTTGAATTTGTTTGTGGTTTCAATTAGTTCGTTTATCTCGTCCCGGTATTGTTCCAGATGATTGTCCAAAATATTATTTACATACGCTTTCACGGACATCCCATTACCGCCAATCAATCGGATAATCATGGTCATTTTTTCCATTGTGCTACATTTTATCCGACAAGTAGTGCCAGGGTTGCATTTTTGAGGTAGCAGAAACTTTGCAGCATATTCCGGGACGTTGCGTTCGGCCCGTACCCGGACGCAAGTGCATTCCTCGTCCCGTGTATCAGGCGGACGCTTCTCTTTGCGTCCCGTGAAAAAGGCGATTCGCAGCAGCCCCAGCCGCATTCGTTTGTTTATCTGTCTTTTTGTCATTGTTAGATTGTTTTCGTTAATTGATTCAATTTTGAGTTTATCTCATCCCGATATGTCGCTAAATGTTCCATGATAATGTTGTGAATAAGTCCCGGAACCGATATTTGTTTACCTCCGAGAAAATGAACAATCAGATTTAATTTCTTCCATGTTTCGCAATCTATTCGACAAAAGTTCTGTGCCCGATATGCTCGCGGGGTCAGGAATAACTGTTCATAGCTTGTATTCGTTCCTCTTATGCTGTGGCCTTTACGTCCCGAATCCTCAATCGGAGGTACAGCCATAGCTTCCGGTGGCGGGGTTTCTGGCGGCGCTGCTTCCTGCGGTACGGCAACGGGCACTTGCTTCGGAACCAACCGCGGCGGTGCATCCACTCCGCCGATCAGGTTGCGAATCATATCCTCGTCAATCGGCTCATAGCGTCCTTTTTTCTTTGCCATAGCTTATATGCCGATTGTAGTACATATTTCATCCATCAGAGCGGCCATTCCGCTTTCGCGGAGGAAAGTCCCGTCCGAGCGAAATAGCGTCGAGCGGTACACCGTGCCGTCCGTGTCCGCCAACTCCCGGCTGAACTTCGAACGCATTTGAATCCGCGACGTGTAAACTTTCATATCGAGCGTTCCCAGCATCCTTTCGTAGAGGGTATAGATGTTGGTCTTTTCGCGGCGGTCCTCCATGTTCCAGAACAGAAAGACCTCTTGAATGTTCGTGGCCGGGTTTCCGACGAATTTATCGTAAACCGTCTGTGCGAAGTTCAGCGTACTTTGCATCACAAGACGGTCGGCCCGCATAGTTCAGCAACGAAATCGTATAGATTACGCCCTTTGTGCCCATAGTGCCCGGCAGATCATAAAGCACCACGTCATAGGGTTCCGGTTCGCTGGCGAGGAATACCTGCACGTCGTTATCCGCGTTTTCCGGCGTTGAGCGGATCACCGGGTAGGCTTTCTTTTGGAGCCGTTCGAATTGCCGCTGGAGCATGAGCTTGTAGGCATCGTTTTTCATTACAGCCTTTTTTTCGCGCTCCCGTAATTCGACGATACTGTTTTGTGGAAAGTCGCAATCCACGACCAGCACATTCAAACCCCGAACGTAGCGCAGCCAAGAAGCGGCCAAGACCGTAAGAGTTGATTTTCCAATGCCGCCTTTTTGGTTGGCGAATGAAATAGAAATAGGTTTCTTGTTCATATTCTTTTTTATTAAAAATTGCTTTACTTATATTATTGAATCGTTGTTGCGATGTTGCACCGCTTCGTTGTTGCGATGTTGCGCCGCTTCGTTGTTGCGATGTTGCGCCGCTTC
>ERZ791878.839-NODE-839-length-16645-cov-104.993369_pt1 | contig 16645 bp, 13 predicted proteins | sample MGYA00510277_ERZ791878 | MGnify/ENA primary metagenome ERZ791878 (study PRJEB30046, sample SAMN00792094) | human gut metagenome | study: EMG produced TPA metagenomics assembly of the A metagenome-wide association study of gut microbiota in type 2...
GGCAGCCATGTGTACCATCAAACTGGAGCACAACGGACCATTCAACCGCACCATCGAAGATGTAATGAAAATCATCAGATAACGGACGGGGCAATCCCCACTTTAAAGAGAAAGGCAGTTTCCAACATGCAGGAAACTGCCTTTTTTCTTTGAGTTCACTCTCCGTTTACCCTCTGAAAATATGTTGTTTAGCAACTTTTTCCATATATGGACCATTATGAACTTGTATAATACCACATTTTTTCATACCTTTGCAGAGTAAATGAAACTGACAGTTCCAGATACACCTAGGAAAAGTAATCATATAAAACAAAGGAATCATGAAACAGAAGAAGCATCTAGCAATCGTAGGGAGCATGCTACTCGCGTTAACCGCATGCTCTGGTGGCAGTTCCGAACTGGACCCGACACCAAAGCCTACCCCATCAGCAAAAGTACCTATCAACATCAGCACTTCGATAACCCGTGCTACAGATCTGGCTTTCGAAGCGGGCGACCAGATAGGTCTGTTTGTTGTCAACCATCAAGCCGACGGCTCTGCCGCGACACTTCAAACAACAGGTAACCATGTAGACAACATGAAATTTACCTACGATGGAACCTGGAAGGCTGCAACTCAAACCTACTGGAAAGACAACAGCACCCACGCCGATTTCTACATTTATTATCCATATACAGGCTCTATCAGCAACATAGAGGCGATGCCTTGGACTGTAAATGCAGACCAGAGTACAACCGAGAACTACAAGGCTAGCGAACTTCTGATAGGCAAGACTACAGATGCGACACCTTCAGAAAGCGCCGTAAAGATAGAAGCCAAGCACGTGTTGAGCCTGATGATTATCAAACTCGTGGCAGGAAACGGATTTACAGAGACTTCGCTTGCTGCAGCCAAGATTAGCGTAAAGATCAACCGCCTGAAGACGCAGGCTAAAGCCAATCTTTCTACAGGTGCCGTAACAGCCAAGGGCGATGATACAGACCTCATTCCGCTCAAGGAAGAAGGCAACAGCTACAAGGCGTTCATCATTCCGCAAGCCGTAGGCGAAGGAAATCTCATTACCGTAAATGTTGACGGCAGAGATTTCAATCTTCCTAAGTCATCCAAGTTTTCCGCTTTCGAGGCTGGCAAGAAGCATAAGTTTACCGTTACGCTCAGCAAGACCAGCAACGGCGTGAATGTAAACATCAGCAAGTGGGAAGACGACGGTATTGACTATGGTGGTACAGCCGAATAAAAAAGTACAGACGATTTTCTATCCTAGAAATAATACGAGATGATCTTTCTTTTAGAGAAAAGTCATCTCCCCAAAACGAATTATTTATGAAAAGAGTAAAACATACCTTATTATATCTGCTTGCGGCAGGAGCCATGCTTCTGACAGGCTGTAGCGATGACTTCTTCGGCGACAAGACCGAGCAGCATGACAGCAACCGCATCCAGCTTTCGGGCGATATCGACCAGCTTGCCGTAACCCGCGTCAACGACAACGGTTTCTGCAACGGCGACGTGATGGGCGTTTATATCGTAGATTACGAGGGAAACAAGCCTGGAACCTTGAAGGTAAACGGCAACCGTGGCGATAATGTGCGCCACACTTTCGATGAGCCTAACTATAAGTGGAACTCCGCTTATGACCTTTTCTGGAAAGACAAGCATACGCATATTGATGTGTATGGTTACTATCCGTTTGCCAACCCTGAGAGCATCGAGGATTATCAGTTTGAAGTACAGAAAGACCAGAGCAAGGCAACCGAGAATGGCGAAATGGGTGGCTACGAAGCGAGCGATTTTCTCTGGGGCAAGGTATCGGATGTGGCTCCTACCACCAACGTAATCCGTTTGCCTATGGCGCATCGCATGTCTAATGCCCGTGTTACCCTGATTCAGGGTTCCGGTTTTGCCGAGGGCGAATGGGCGAATCTGGAGAAGATTGTTCTGACAGCCAACGTAGCCCGCAAGGCAAGCATCAATCTTTCTACTGGCGAAATCAAGACTGCAGGTGCTGTAGAGAACACCATGACCATCCCATCTCGTACTAACGACGAGTGGCGCACCATCGTGGTTCCTCAAACCGTGGCTGCCGGCACAACCCTCTTCAGCATCACCATCGGCGGCGTACCTTATAAGTTCACTAAAAACGAGGCATTTACCTATGTGGCAGGCAAGATGATGAACTTCGGTATCAAAGTAGATAAGCAGACCGGAAGCGGCGCTTACAAACTTACTTTGGTAAGCGAAAGCATTACTCCTTGGGAGAATGATCTCGTGAGCCATGATGCTACGGCGAAGGAGTATATTGTCATCAATTCTACTCCTGGAGGTTTGAAGAAAGCCATTACTGCGGCAAATAAGGACTATACCCTGGTTCGAAATCTCAAGATTACAGGACAGATTGATTCTCGCGATTTCTATTTCATGAGAGATTCTATGACTTCTTTACAGGCATTAAACCTCAAAGAAGTAAGAATTAAAGGGTATGGACATGTACAAATAGGAGAAGGAGATATTTTAGATGACCAAATTCCATGTAGTGCTTTCTACAGAAATTCACAACTGGGAGGAAATGAAAACCTAACACGACTTGTTTTACCAGACACATTAGTTTCTATCGGAGCAAATGCTTTCTATGGGTGCAAATACTTATCTGGTTCATTGATTATTCCTGAAGGTGTTATAGAAGTTCAAAGAGGTGCCTTTAACGGATGTACCTCCTTAAATGGTACATTATCCCTCCCAAGAACTCTCAAATATTTAGGAACAGCAGGAAATGCTGCAAATAATCAAACGGCAGACGAAGGAACAGATTATTATGGAGGAGTATTTCAAGGATGCTCTAATTTAACAGGAAATCTAGTCATCCCAGATAACGTTGAACTCATTAGAGGTTATTGCTTTGCAGGATGCAAAGGCTTATATGGAGAATTAAAATTACCATCGAAACTTAAAAGATTAGGAGTATGTGCATTCCAAGGATGCAATAACATTACAGGTTCTTTATCTATTCCTCAAGGTATTAAAAGTATTCCATCTGCGGTATTTCAAGATTGCGGTTTTAATGGAACACTAGAACTACATGATGGCATTATTAATATTTCTAATGATGTTTTTTCAGGATGCCGATTCAAAGGAGAGCTAAAGCTTCCTAAAGATTTGAAGACTGTTTCAAATGGAGCTTTCTACAATAATGATTTCTCCGGCGAATTAATTTTACCAAAACATTTAAGCGCCATAGGTGACAAAGCGTTTGCATACAACTGGCGTCTTATGGGTATCCTTGAATTTCCAGAAGGCCTTGAAAGTATTGGAGCAGGAGCTTTTGCACAATGCAGAAGTATCGAGGGACTTGTTTTTCCTGAAAGCATGGAAACCATCAGATATGAAGCTAGCTATAATGATGAAGGTGGCGCTTTTGCAAATTGTTATGGAATCAACTCTATCGTTTGCAAGGGCACTCTACCTCCATACGTTCAGAATGGAGCTTTCAACGGCGTAGCCAAGGATAACTTCACTCTCGAAGTCCCAGAATCAGCCATCACTCAGTATCAAGCAGCCAGCGGCTGGAAAGACTTCAAGCGAATCGCAGCTCACCATGAGCTCGTTTGCCGCCCATCTGTAGCCTGCGCTTTAAGCACGGAGCACAAGCAGAAACTGGTGATTAACGCCGAGGGCGAATGGGAAGTAGCCAGCAAGCCAGACTGGTGTGAGGTTTCTCCTGCCAGCGGCAACAAGAAGACAGAAGTTACTTTGACTATCAAGGGAATGGCTAAGAATGCTGATAGCCGTGATGGAAAGGTGGTATTCCGCCTGAAAGACAAAGACTATACCCACGAATGTAGCGTTTCGCAGTATGGTTATGAATATGGCGAGGACGAATGGATTACCCTGCAGAAGGCTACCAAAGGCAATAATGGAGGAATCAATATCGTGCTGCTCGGCGACGGCTTTAACGCAAAGGATATTGCCAGCGGCAAATATCTGAATGATATCAAGCAGGAAGTGGAGTATTTCTTCGGTATCGAGCCTTACAAGACTTACCGTGATTACTTCAACGTTTATACCGCCATTCCGCTTTCTACGGAATCGGGCGTAGGAACCGTGAACACCATCCGCTACAACCGATTCAACACCACCTTTACCGGTGGCGTAGGACTGAAGGCTGATTATGACGAAGTATTCGATTATGCTCTGGGCGCTCCAACCGTCAACAAGGGCAATCTGAATCAGACCCTGATTATCATGGTTCCTAATTCTACCGATTACGGCGGCATCTGCCAGATGTGGGAAGATGGTTCGGCTATTGCTTTCTGTCCGCAGAGTACCTACGGTTATCCGCTCGATACCCGTGGCGTCATCCAGCATGAGGCAGGCGGACACGGATTCGGAAAGTTGGGCGATGAGTACATTTATCACAACGCCTTCATCGATTTCTGCGACTGCACCTGCTGCGGACACGTTCTTGAATTCAACGCAGCCAAGTCGCTTGGTTGGTTTGATAACCTGGAACTTACCGGCAAGATGCATAGCGTAGGCTGGAGTCATCTGATTTTCGACGACCGATATAGCGACATCGTAGACATCTACGAGGGAGGCTACATGCACAACCGAGGCGTATTCCGTTCGGAGCCGAACTCCTGCATGAACAACGATATTCCTTACTACAGCACCATCAGCCGTGAGAGTATCGTGAAGCGCATCAAGGCTTATGCCGGAGAAACCTACAGTTTCGAAGATTTCGTTAAGAACGACAAGCGGGATGCGGGAATCGTAGAGAGCCGTGCATTCGGCGGCAATGGCGACCAGCGCACATCCGGAACCTACCAGCATGCTCCAGTCTTCCATAAAGGCAGTCCGCTGAAAATGGCAAAGGTTAGAAAGCATCGCTAAGAGCGAGTGCAAGGTAAATCAGAATATGGACCATTAAAACAAGGAAAAAATGAAGAAACATATAATAAGATACGCCAGTTTTGCGTTGGCTATATTAGGAATGGTTTCATGTAGCGAGGAGGTGGAAACAACCTCCCGCTACAAGGATGCCCAATCTACGCCGATGACTTTTGCCGTAAACTATCCCGGCCAGAGCCGTGCCACGGCAACCAGTTTCGAGTCAAACGACAAGATAGGTCTCTACGTGGCAGAAAGCAAGGCTCCACTCGAAATAGGCGGCAATCTCGTGAACAACGAAGCGCTCACCTACGATGGCAGCAAATGGGAAGCCGCCCGTACCCTCTATTGGGACGAAGGCACCTACAACGCCTACGCTTACTACCCATACATACAGGGCGTAAGCAGCACGACAGACCAGCCTTTCAGCGTAGCCCTCGACCAGAGTACCCCGAAGACGGCAACTGCACCCGGCGGTTACGAGGCAAGCGACCTGCTCTTTGCCACCAGCAAGGACATCCAGGCATCCAACTCCCCTATCAGCCTCAACTTCAAGCACATCATGAGCAAGCTCAAGATACGCCTGATCAAGGGCGAAGACTTTGAGGGAGACATGCCTACCCATGCCCAGGTAACCATACACAGCACGGTACCAACAGCCACCATCGACCTTCAGGCAGGCGTAGCAACCCGTTATGTGAAGGGAACCCAGCAGAGCATCATCGCCCATCAGGAGAGCGACTACATCTACTCGGCCATCATCGTGCCTCAACGCATCGAAAACCGAAGACCACTCATCGAGGTGGTAATGAAAGGTGTAAGTTATCTCTACGAGAGCAGATTCCAGTTTAAACCCGGAACCGAACATCTTGTCAACTTCATTATTTCTGACAACCCAGACCAGGTGAAGATAGAGATAGGCGGCGAGATTCAGAACTGGGGGAAATAAATAGAAAGCCTTTCTTCCGAAGGGCTATGAATGATAAGAATACAGAGAATTATAAATGAAGAAGACGGTATTGATATTATCCCTTCTAGCACTCCTTCTCGGAGGATGGGTGGCAGCCTTGTGGCTGCTGCCCTCTGCCGTTTATAAAGGCGACTGTCAGGAAATCCGATACGGAGTGAACGAAGGACTGGAACTTGTAGAACAGGACAACGGCGCGAAAGGCAAGCGATACGTGGTAGAAGATGCAGACGGTAACGAGCTGTTTACCATCCCTTTGCGTGGCTGTCTGCTAGACACCCGTTTCCGCAACGGGCAACTCCGGTTCCGCGAGCAAAACTCTAAGAGAGAGGGATTTATCGACCGCCAGGGTATGGTAGTATTCACAGAAGACAATAAAAATGCGGTTCCGGAAGCCAACAGGCAGCAGGCGCAGATGCTGATGAACGGAGAATCGGAAGAAGGCACGAAGAGTGCGGCTGATTACCACCCGGAAGAACAGGCAAGCAGGCAAGCGAAGACATCAAAAGCAGGAAAGACCAGCCATCTTTCGCAGGTAGATCTCAAGACGATGGCACAGTCGAATCCTTTCTACAAGGAAGCCTCGAAAATCATGCAGGGTAAACTCACAGAGACCGATGCCAGACGCCGCCATACCATCCTCAACTACTGCGAACATTTCCGCACAGCCTATACCACCAAGGATCTAGATTTCCTGAAACAGGTGTTTAGCGACAAGGCACTCATCATCGTAGGAAACGTGATAAAACCAGTAGCCAACGACAACAAGTGTCAGGCTGAAGCAAAGGTAACCTACGCCATTCACTCGAAGAAAGACTATATTTCAAGACTGGCGAAGGTATTTACAGCCAACCAGAAGATAGACTTGAAATTCTCGGGATTCCGCATCATGCGCCATCCTACGATGGACGGCATTTACGGCGTCACCCTACGGCAGCAATACAAGAGCGACCGCTACGCAGACGACGGCTATCTCTTTCTGCTCTGGGATTTCCGCAACCCGTCCATGCCACTCATCCACGTGCGCACCTGGCAACCGGCAGGAACCGTACATAGCGGAGACGATATAATCAGTATACAAGACTTTAATTTAGAATAATATGATGATACTCTTATTCATATTAAACCTGTGGTCAGCATCCGTTCAGGCACAGGAGTTTTCGGTAGCAGGTTTCCGCCTGTTGCCCAACGACGTGAGTGCCTTTATCACCCCCGTGCGCGACCTCAACGATGAGCCTTGCGCCCTGGTGAAGGTAGAAGCACCCTCCGACTTTGCCTTCTCCACCCCGCTCGGAATCGTATCGCGAAAAGATAAAGTGGGCGAAATCTGGCTCTATCTTCCTAAAGGCTCCAAACTGCTCACCATTAAGCATCCGGAATGGGGCGTGCTCCGCGATTACCGGTTCAGCAAACCGCTGGAAAGCAGAATGACCTACGAGCTGAAACTGAAACTGCCCAAGCCTACTCCTATCATCCAGGAGAAGCACGACACCATCGTAGAGGTAAAGACGGTAATAGATACGATTGCCATCCCACAAGTACGTAAGAAGATGCCACTCGCCCTCTACACGCTCGCCACGCTATCCCTTCATGAAGACGGACCGTCCTATGGTCTCTTCTTCGCCCTGATGCGCCGCCACGGCTTCTTCATCCATGCCAGCAGCAACCTCAAGAGCATAGGCAGCACAGAGGGAACCTGCAACCAAGAAGGTTTCACGCCGGGCAGCAGCATCAAACCTTATTATACAGGCAATACACGCCACCAGAACTACACCTTTACCGCTGGAGCCATCCACCACATCACGCATGGTTTCTGTCTCTTCGAAGGCGTAGGCTACGGCAAAGCCGCTACAGCCTGGCAGCAGACCGAGAGCAGCGGAGGCGGATACCTGCTCAACGAAGACCTTACCCACAAAGGCTTTGCAGCCCAGCTGGGTGTGCTCGCCTCGTTCAACAGAGTGAGCATCGCAGCCTCAGCCATCACCATCGCCGGAAAACAATGGCAGGGCAGCATCGGCATAGGTATTAAAATCGGAAAACAAAAGAAGTAAGAAATGAACATAAAAAACATATTACGCAGCATCAGATTTCTTGCCCTTCTGATAGGAAACATGATGATGGCAGGTTGCAGCAATAGCGATAAGCCTGCCTATCTGGAGCCGCACCTGATAACCACAGAGGCGACCCACATCACCCGAACAGAGGCTACCCTCAACGGATCAGCCACCATAGAGGGAGAAACAGAAATGCCGAAACTCCTGTTCAGATACGGCACTTCGGAGAGCATGAACCTCAATACCAGCGAGGTTCATGCCCAGGGAGCTGACGTCTCGCTGGTTCTGACGGGGCTCAAAGCGGGCACTACCTATTATTATATGCTGCAGGGCAACAACGGGCGAACAACCACAACCAGCAACATGATGAGTTTCACCACCCAGCCCAATATAAGTCCGAAACTATCGTCGGCTACACTCTTGAGTCACGGACCGATGAGCGCATTCGTAAGCTACGAAATAACCGATGATGGTGGCGAGCCGATGACCGAAACCGGATGCTACGTTTATCTGACCGGCGAACCGGAGAACAAGCAGAAATGCATCGTAGAAAACTTTGACGGAAAGAAGGGAAAAATCAAGTTGCGCATCGGAAATCTGGAGCGGAATGCCCACTACGAATTCCAGCCTTTCGCCCGGAATAGGGTAGGAGAAACCATAGGAACCGCCATCAAATATGATACGAGCGACGCCATTACGCTAAACGAAACAGGTGAACTGACCCAGCTGATGGGCAACCATCTTTACGAATACACCCAGTTGAGCATAGCCGGAAACCTGAACGGCGAAGACCTCAGCTGTATGAGAATGATGATGGGGCGCGACAACGATAACGCAGTCACCCCCGGCAAACTCTCGGATATAGACCTTACCGACGTTCACCTCGCAGCAGGCGGAATGGTAGGTCCTTATCATCACGAAGCTGCAGAAAACCAGATTGTGCAAGGCACATTTGCCGGTTGCGAGAAGCTCACCCACGTAGTTCTCCCAGCCGATGCAACCACCATAGAGAAAGATGCGTTTGCCGATTGCACTTCGCTCCGCGAGATAGAGATTCCTGCCTCAGCAGGCAGCATTCTCCCTTCCAGCGGATGCACGGCGCTCGAAGCCCTTACGGTTTCGCCTGCCAACGCTTACTACAAGAGTCAGGACGGCGTGCTGCTGAATGCAGAAGGCAACAGAATCGTCTGGTTTCCGATGGGCAAGAAGGGCAAATACACCCTTCCTTCCGCCTTTACCTCCATTGGCGCCTACGCCTTCAAGGAATGCAGCATCGAGGCGTTTTATCTGTCAGACAACGTCAAAACATTAGGTCAAGGCGCCTTCATGGACAGTCAGATAAAGGAAATACATCTTGGGGCAGGCATCAAGCTGATTCCTACAGGCGTTTTCCAAGGCTGCCGGAAACTCACGAAAGTGTATCTGGGAGCCAACACAGAACAAATCAGCAACTACGCCTTCGACGGAAGTCCGCTTACCGACCTTTATGTTTCAGCTTCCATGATTCCTTACTGCGAAGAAAACGCCTTCTCCAACAAGGTAGCCAACTTCTTCACCACCTGCGTGGTCCACGTTCCTGCAGGCATGAAAAAGGGGTATCAGAACCATAAGATATGGGGTAAATTCACCCATATAGTAGAAGAATAAAAATGTTGAAGAATCATATAATTAAAAGATAAATTATGACAACACCCGAAATAGAAGAGCTCAAATCGCTCGTAGAACAGAAATACGGCAAGATTCTTGCCACGACAACCGACTTCGAAGAGTTTTCACTCTATCTGGAGAAGAAAACAAGTGGAACTATTTCGCCATCCACCCTCAAACGACTCTATGGTTATGTGAGCGACAATCACAAGCCACGCATGGTAACCCTCGATGTGCTTTCCCAATATATCGGTCATCGGAACTACATGGAATTTACCCATTGGCTCAAGACAAGCACCAAGTACAACAGTTCCTTCTTCAAGGCAAACCAGCTGGTAAGTAGCGATTTACAAGAAGGTACTCTTGTTTCTATCGGTTGGAGTCCCAACCGTCTGCTGCAGCTCCGCTATCTGGGCGAAAGCACCTATGAAATAGAGAAGTCTGAGAACAGCAAGCTGCAGCCTGGCGACCGCTTCGTAACAGGCTGTTTCATCAAGGAGCAGCCCCTCTTCCTGCCCTACATCGAGCGTGGCGGCGAGCATACAGCCTCGTTCGTAGCCGGCAGAAACGGCGGACTTACCGTCATCAACATCAACGAGAAATAAAATAACAGTAATCAAGAAAAAGAGGAATCCGTGAGCATGGAAGAAACTGAAGAAAAGAAGAAGAAAACGACATCGGGATTTACCGAGGATATCAGCAAGGAGATGAGCAATTCAAACCCCTTGCCTGTGGAGAATGCATTCAGCAATCTCCACCAATGCTACGTGTCTATTTCGGGCCATACACGCATCTTTACAGCCACCAAATACGGCAAGCGTTTCATGCTGAAATGTCTGAAGAACGATTTCCTCTACACCCCTATTTACCGCCAGGCACTCGCCAAGGAGTTTGAAATAGGCCAGCAGCTGGAACATCCCAATATCTGCCGTACCATCGACCTGGAAAAGGTTGACAACCTGGGCACGGTAGTGGTGATGGAATATATTGACGGCGATAATCTGGAGCAGCTCATCAAGAAGAATGCCCTCTCGGCAGAACTCGCCCGCAAGATAGCAGGACAGCTGATGGATGCGCTGGAATACATGCACAACAAACAGATGATTCATCGCGATCTGAAGCCTTCCAACATCATGATTACACATAACGGACAGAACGTGAAGCTCATCGATTTCGGTCTCTCGGATAGCGATTCTTTCTGCGTATTGAAATCGCCAGCCGGAACTTCGGGCTATATTGCTCCCGAACAGATGCTACCAGCTGCCAAGGCTGAACCGCGTGCCGATATTTATTCTCTGGGCATGGTTCTGGGCGACATGGCCAAGGCTACGGGCGATAAGGCGCTCAGCAAGATGGCAGAAATCTGTAGCTGCCGCGACCCGCAAAGCCGTCCGCAAAACATCGTCCAACTGCGCCAGCGCCTGTCCTGCACGCCCCGTTACCGCCACGCCTTGCTCCTGCTCTGTGCCCTCATCATCGCCCTACTGGCAGCCCTGGCCGGGAGTTATTATCATTTGGAGAAGAATGCCCAAGAACCTGCATCTTCGGCAAGCGACAGCATTCAGCCCAACGACAATAAGGTAATCGACTATCAGCTTTGGGATAAATAAAGCAGGAACTTTAAACATATTTATCTCTTTTTCTTTCCATATTCGGCAGAAATACGCTACTTTTGCACCCTATATGGAACAGATTTCACCAATTCAGGCATTATTGCAGCAACGCACCCTGCTCCAGCTGGAGTATTATACCGAGAAAGAAGCCTTCCGCAAGCTTACCGAACAGATGGGAATGCAGCGGAAGGTGAAACGAGGTGATGCCTGGTTCCCGCTACAGGTGGGAAAGAGCTTTTATAATTCGCTGAACCAGACAGCCATAGAGGTTTTCCGAACCTCTGACCAGGATATCGAGCACAATTTTGAGTTCGGTCGCCCCGTCATGTTCTTTATGGTCAAGAAGACGAGCAAGAATGAGAACCAGGGCAACACAGCCCTTCAGCAGTCAGGAAACCCTTCAGACGCTAATCATAAAGTTCAAAATTCAAATCTCAAAGTTCAAAGTATAAAATATTTCTCCTTCACCGGAACCGTGAGCTATGTGGATGGCGACAGAATGGTGGTTACCGTACCCGATTCTGCCCCTCTGCTCGAACTTCAGCAGTCAACCGATCCTATCGGCGTACAGCTATCCTTTGACGAAACCAGCTACAAACTGATGTTCGAGGCCCTGGACCGCGTGATGAAGGCGAAGAACAACCGTCTGGCTTATCTCCGCGATTTATTCTATTCTCATCAGAAGGCAGGAAGATTCTCCTTCGAACCGATGAAGTTCCCTTGGCTCAATCCTACCCAGGAAAGGGCTGTGAACGAGGTGCTTTGGGCGAAGGATGTGGCCATCGTTCACGGACCTCCGGGAACCGGAAAGACCACAACCCTGGTGGAAGCCATCAACGAAACCCTGATGCGAGAGAGTCAGGTGCTGGTGTGTGCACAGAGCAACATGGCGGTAGACTGGATATCAGAAAAACTGGTGGATAGAGGCATCAACGTGCTACGTATCGGAAACCCGACCCGCGTGAACGACAAGATGCTGGGCTTCACCTACGAGCGCCGTTTTGAGAGCCATCCTGATTACCCTCAGCTTTGGGCGATTCGCAAGGCAATCAGGGAATTAAGAAAGAACAGAAAGAAGGGTAGCGAAAACTATCATCAGAAGATGGATAGGCTGAAGAGCCGTGCCGCCGAGATAGAACTCCGCATCAACGCAGAACTCTTTGGCGAGGCGCGTGTCATCGCCTGTACCCTGGTAGGCTCAGCCCATCATCTGCTGGAAGGCATGAAGTTCGGTACCCTCTTTATCGACGAGGCTGCGCAGGCTTTGGAAGCTGCCTGCTGGATTCCGATGAAGAGAGCCAGCCGGGTGATTCTGGCAGGCGACCATTGTCAGCTGCCGCCTACCGTAAAGAGTATTGCGGCATTAAGAGCCGGACTGGGCAAGACCCTGATGGAGCGCATCGCCGAAAACAAGCCCGAGGTAGTAACCCTGCTGAAAATCCAATACCGCATGAACGACGAAATCATGCGATTCTCCAGCGACTGGTTCTACGGGGGCAAGGTGGAGAGTGCGCCTCAAATCAAATACCGGAGCGTATTGGATTACGACCATCCGATAACGTGGATTGATACTTCGAACGAGGAGAATCAGATAACGATAGAAGGAGAAGATGCTCCTGAGGATTCTGCATCTGCCTCATCTGCAGCCAATCAGAATTCTGATTTGAACTTCAAGGAACAGTTTGTGGGTGAGAGTTTCGGGCGTATCAACAAGGCAGAAGCCGAGCTTACCCTACTTACCCTGGCGGAATACTTCACCAAGATAAGCAAACGGCGCGTTTTGGAGGAAAGAATCGATGTAGGCATCATTTCGCCTTACCGTGCCCAGGTGCAGTATCTCAAGAAGCTCATCAAGAAATATGAGTTCTTCAAGCCTTACCGCCGTCTGATCAGCGTAAACACGGTGGATGGTTTCCAGGGGCAGGAAAGAGACGTTATCCTCATCTCGCTGGTGCGTTCCAACGATGAAGGCCAGATAGGTTTCCTGAAAGACCTCCGCCGCATGAACGTGGCGATGACGAGAGCCCGAATGAAGCTCATCATCCTGGGCAACAAGGACACGATGACGAAACATCCTTTCTACAAGAAACTGTGGGAGTATGTGGAGGCTATCAACAACAACGAATAAAACAAAGACTATTTTATGCTACAACGAGACTACATACAGCGACTGATTCGCGAGTTTATGGCGGCACTCGAAAGAATGCTCGAAAAGAAAGAGGTGGAGGTGAGACGTGAGAAGATTAAGGAACTCTACAATCAATACGTAGGTCCTTACGCCTTCTACAGCATCGCCACCATTGAGGACGTGATGAAGGCAATGGCAGGAATAGAGGACGAGGAGAAGCGACTTTCCAAGATGGACATGCTTGCCGAACTCTATTATCACGAGGCAGATATGGTGGGACAGCCCACAAGAGACGAACTCCTGAACAAGGCGTTCATGCTCTTCGATTATGTGGAAACCCACGGAGATACCTTCTCCATCGAACGCCGCAACAAAATGGCACAAATCAAACAGAAGATTGGAGATGCACTCAAATAAAGAGTGCATCCTCCTTATATTTTTAGGATAACAAAAACTAATCATAAAGTTCAATGGTCAAAACTCAAAGTTCAAAGTCTACTAATGACATGACAGTAGGCTCGCCTATACGAGCCATCATCAAATTTGCGATTCCACTTATCTTGGGTTACATCCTTCAGCAGATGTATCTCATTATCGATGCCGCCATCGTGGGAAGATGGATTGGCGTGGGAGCTCTTGCGGCAGTTGGAGCATCCAGCTCCATCATGTTTCTCATCATGGGCTTCTGCAACGGTTCCTGTGCCGGTTTTGCCATCCCTGTCGCCCAGGCTTTCGGCGCCAGGGATTATGCCAAGATGCGGGCTTACGTAAGCAACAGCATCCGCATCGCCGTGGTGTTTGCCGTGGTCATCACCTTCCTTTCCTGCATCTTCTGCGGAAAGATTCTGCACCTGGTGAATACGCCGAAGGAGGTGTTCGATGATGCCTACATCTTCCTGATGCTGCAGTTTGCGGCGATTCCTTTTACCATCGCCTACAACCTACTCTCCGGTCAGATCCGTGCCCTGGGCAACTCGAAGCAGCCTTTCTATTTCCTCATCACAGCTTCCGTTATCAACATTATTCTAGATGGCATTCTGATTCTCGGTATGGGGTTAGGTGTAGAGGGAGCAGGTATTGCCACTTGGCTTTCACAGGGAATTTCCGTGCTGCTCTGTATCTGGTTTATCAAGAAGAAGATGCAGATTCTGATTCCGAAGGGAGAAGAAAGAAAATTCGATAATAAGAAGATAAGCATTCTGCTGAACAACGGCGTTCCGATGGGTCTGCAGTTCTCGATTACCGCCATCGGCAGCATCATGCTCCAGAGTGCCAACAACGCTCTGGGAACGGTTTATGTGGCTGCATTTACTGCCTCTATGCGCATCAAATATCTCTTTACCTGCGTTTTTGAGAACATCGGCGTGGCGATGGCTACCTATTGCGGTCAGAACCTGGGAGCCAGGAAGCTGGATAGAATCGGTCAGGGCGTAAGGGCTTCCATCAGGATGATGCTGGTTTATTTCGTCTTCACCTTCCTGCTCATCTATCCGTTTGCCGACGAGATGATGATGCTCTTCGTGGATAAGGGCGAGGCGGAGGTGGTGACTTATGCTGCCCAGTTTATGCGCATAGCCAACTATTTCTATCCTTGTCTGGGCTTGCTCACCATCCTGCGCTACAGCATCCAGGGCTTGGGTTACAGCAACCTCTCGATGCTGAGTGGCGTAATGGAAATGATAGCGAGATGCGGTGTGAGTCTCTGGCTGGTACCTGCCCTGGCGTGGACGGGTGTCTGCTTCGGCGACCCTGTGGCGTGGGTCATGGCAGATCTCTTCCTCATTCCCGCCTTCCTGTGGCTTTACAAGCATCTGAAGAAGGAGCAAGTCCGATAGGGTATTTTTGACGTTTTAAAAATTTGCATTAAAAAATATTCTGCTAAGGGTTAGGAAAATGAAAATTCGATTGTAATATAGGCAAAAGAAAAGAAATAAAGTAATGCAAATAAACAAAGAAACGATAGAACAGCTCTTCCGGCAGCATTATCTGAGGATGTACCAATTGGCCAGGGTACTTCTGAAGGATGATGCAGCCAGCAAGGATGTGGTGAGCGAAGTCTTTGCCGATGTGCTCGACGGAAAGACCCAACTGGGACTTGATAACGAGACAATAGCCAGCAATTCGTCCCTGCCTTCCGCCAACGCCGGGAGCTATCTTCTGGTGTGTGTGCGCCATAAATGCCTCAACCTGTTGAGCCGACAGAAGATGAAAGACCGGGTTCATCATCTTCTGAAAGCCGATACTTCGCCTTCGATAACTCCCCTGGAAGCGATGATTGCCGAAATAGACAGGGAGACCGAAAAGTACGAGGCAATTCTGGCTTATATGAATGCTGAGCTCACGCCACAAACCCGCAAGGTACTCGATCTCCGTTTTCGGCAGAAACTGAAATATCGGGAGATTGCTACGGAATTGGGCATCAGCGAAGTGGCAGTTTATAAGCATCTGGCGCAAGGCATCAGAAAATTAAAGCAAAAGTTTAACCCTTAGCAGATTTATTATGGACAAGTTTGAAAAAATACTGGATATCATCGACCATCAGGAGAAGTATTCTGATGAGGAGATTCGTGAAATATTGCAGGATGAGGAATGCCGAAAACTCTATCAGACGATGGTGGAAGTGGATTCTGCCCTCCTTCAGCAGAATTTAAACACTCAGGCTTCTATTTCTCATTCGCCTGATGATGCTGTTTCTTCTGACTCTTCTCTAGGTAACTCTTCTCCTAATATAGATGAGGAATGGGAGAAATTCAGCCAGGAGCATCAACTTCAGGAAAAAGCAACTCATCCTATAACTTCCTGGCGTAAACTGGCAGCATCCATCGCCGGCTTTGTCTTGATTTCGGGTATTGCCTTTGCCGCAATCCATACTTACATCAAGCGCAGCCAGGAAACAACCCAGGTAACCGCAGATACTCATCCGGAAGTCATAAAATCAGATTCCGCAAAGCAGGTAGCAGCAACGGATTCCCTGACTCATCCGAAACCAGAAAAGCCAGCCATTCACAAGACTTTCGAGAATGTGGCTTTCGAGCAGATGCTTTCTGAAATTGCTTCTTATTATGATTTACAAGTGAAGTTTGAGAATAACGAGGACAAGACCCTCCGCCTCTATTACGAATGGAACAGTCATTCGAGCATCGAGAACATCGTAAAAGAACTGAACCAATTCGAGAATGTAAACATCGAATTGCAACAAAACGAGCTGATTGTAAAATAACAAGCTTATCAAAAGTAAGCATAATATTATCGACTCTCAAAGTAATCATAAAGTTCAAAGCTCAAAGTTAAAAAGTATCATTATGAGAAGATTTTCAGCCATCATATTCCTGCTGTGCACGTTCGCCCTGG
>ERZ791878.843-NODE-843-length-16633-cov-18.386295_pt1 | contig 16633 bp, 18 predicted proteins | sample MGYA00510277_ERZ791878 | MGnify/ENA primary metagenome ERZ791878 (study PRJEB30046, sample SAMN00792094) | human gut metagenome | study: EMG produced TPA metagenomics assembly of the A metagenome-wide association study of gut microbiota in type 2...
CCAGCATCATGTTCACCTCGTCTTTTGCCTCAAGCTGCTTTCTCATAAGTTCCATCTCTTTCCTGTAATGTTCAACCGTACTCGATTGCTTTTCGAGGGATTCTTTGAGGTCATTGATTGTATCAACCAGAGCCTTGGAGTTCTCTTTGTTGGATTCTTCAATAGCCTTAAGCCTCGCAATCAGTTCGTTTACCTGTTTGCGAAGTCCTGCCTTTTCCTCATTAGCCAGACCCAGCTGGCAGCAAAGTAACTCGTATGCCCTTTCATCAATCATGATATAAAGGTACGAAAAATCAGGCAGTTACGCAAACTTTTTATCGTTTATTTTTGTGTCATTTTATTGATAATCAATGTATTAATATTAATCTTTCGGACTGACGTACATCTTGTCAACTACTATACTTTCAGTAAGATAGGCCATGTCCGACCATTGTATCCGGTAGCATTTGGAAACTTCATCAAACACAGGTTTCTTGAACTTTCCCATGACAGGACGTTTCTCGTAAAGCACATAAAAACCGCGTTCGTAATGAAGTATCTTGACGACCTTCCGGTTCCTGGACATGAACATATATACATTGGATGCATCGCTCGGGTCAAGTGACATCTCTTCCCTTATACTCTCACACAGGCGGAAGATTCCTTTCCGCAAATCCACATTACCGTTAAACAGGTAATAGTTCAGGTTAGCACTCAGTCCAAGCATATCATCCTATAATTTTATTAAGCAACAGGCTCAAATCAAGAACTGTGGTGTTTCTCAGGAACAATGTGGCACCTGATGTCAATTGCAGTTTTACCCACTTAATCGGAGATTCACCTTCAGGTTGTTTCACCTCCAACTTTACGGTTGGACTGTTGCAAGGCTTGCCGGTTATCCGGACTTTGGCAACCTTGGGCTGCTCAACCTGGACTGTCTTGCCTAACTTTTCGCTCCATAGCTGATGACGCTGCCAGTTCATGAACTTGTCGTAATTTACTCCATAATCAGCACAGAACTCCCGAAGATCCTTGGTCTCGCTGCATAACTGATAGAGGTCATATACCTCCTGGTAGTTTACTTTTTCTTTTGCCATAATCATTGTTGTTTAAGGGTTACGGCGCAAAGATATGTCGGCTAACAACTTATGTCAAGGCGGAAAATAGTATGGTCACTGTATATTTTTTCATCGTCAGCTCCCTCCACAATGACGAACACCTTTCCTTCGTTGGCCTCATGGTAACACATTCCGGTTATTTCCGCTTTTTTTTCCTGCAATGCGGTAGCTTCTAAGACTGTGTTCCTCATGGCATCATTTGTTTTGAAGATAATATAAGTCGATGGCATTCTCCTGGCCTCTCGAAACGATGCTGATAGAATGAGTCGAAACTATCACTTGCAGGTTCTTGATTCTTGCAATTTCCAGAATGTCATCCAGGAAATTCTGTTGCCAGACCACATGTAATGAATTTTCCGGCTCGTCTATTAGGAGCACGGAATTGTCTGAAACCTCAAATATTAGCAGAAAGAGTAATACAATTTCATTTTGTTCTCCACTTGATAAGAGATTTTCATCCAGCATATCTCCGTTAGCTGAAATAATTTGGAAGCCATGTTGTGGAGAGAATGTGATGTTTTTTTGGGCAAATTTTTTTGTTTGGAGAAGTTTGTTAAACAAATTGAGTTTTTCCACTAAATTGCCGTAATTGTCGTATTTTTCTCCTAATCCTTTGATGTAATTATATAAAATGAAGCTATTTTCTTTATCGTATGACGGAATGGCGATATTGTCAGTTAATCTGAAATAAAACAACTCATCACGTTTCTGCATCACCTTTTCAGCCAGTTGGCTGTATTCTTGTTCTGAGATAGTAGCTTTTTCTTTCGAAATAACCCGTTTGATAAACTGGCTGTCAATCCGTTGTGATTGTTGCAGATAGTTTTGATAAGCCCAGCTCAGATATTTTTGTAATTTCTGGCGAATCTTTTGGATAGGAAGGACATCATTTTTTTCGTTTGCTTCATTGTAGATGCGGTTAGCATGGATAAACTTTGTCCGCAAACTTTCCAGTTGCATCAGAAAAATATCCTGTCCTATATCATGGGCGATATATTCATTAAATCTTTTATTTCTTAGAAGCTCTTTGTCAGACTTGCTGGAATCTTGTCCCCAGTTTTCAAACAGTAGCTCATGTCGAAATCCGAGATTCCTTTTAGCTTTTCTGATCACATTGTTATTATACAGAAAATGGCATAAAACAGAACTATCTTCATTTAGCCAACTGAAACGTACCTCTTTCACAGAAGCTTGTTTTATGTCGCTTGTTTTATCTTTTTCTTGGTTCTCTTTTTCTGAAAAAAACTGGTCAATGAGTAAACGTGTACCATCACTCAGTCCGATTTCAATCATTTCATATTTCAGCAGATAGAAATAATACAAAGATTCAGGCGACAAACTGTCCAAGATTGTCAGTACAGTTGTTTTTCCGTATCCGTTAGGGGCAGTAAGGATTGTCAGCTTATTTTCGTCTTCACGGAAAAACTCAATATTATAGTTGTACAGGCCAAAAAGATTCTTTATATAAATATATTTGAATTGCATGTTTATAAGGCGTAAGGAGAATAGCTTAATTATATAATTGTTTCAGTCTTTCTTGAAGGCTGTCATTTACTGTATATTGTTCTTCCTTGTAGATGTTTTTATTTCCCTCAGCTTGGATTTTCGACTTGTACACTGGATAGTCATCTCCTTTTGCTACATTGTTTTCCCATTGCATGGCACGAAGATTGGCCATCTCGTCAGTTCCTCCCATTGACAGGGGATAAACGTGATCAATTTCCCAGCCATAGATAGAATCCCTGTTGCCATATTGGCTTTTCATAATCCATGCTCCACAGGCATCTTTTCGTATAATGTCCGGATTGAATCCTTCCACTGTACGTGCAAGCGTCCAAACTTGTTCTATCGTTTTTTCATTGAACATTCTGATAAGGTATTATTGTTTCCTTTAGAATTCTTTATTTTTTGGATAATCACTACAAAGCTATAAAATACTTTTGAATTGGACAATAGAAAAATACTTTCTTATACCGTCTGATGATTGATGCAGATACCTTTCAGGTACCATTCATACAAGCGGTGAATACCTTCGTCTATTTCTACTTTATGGTGCCATCCCAGGCTGTGCAGCTTGCTTACGTCCGTCAGCTTGCGCAGTGTGCCGTCCGGTTTCGATGCATCCCAGCGCAGTTCACCCTTGAAGCCGATTTCCTTCATGATTTTCTCTGCCACTTCGCGGATAGACACTTCCTTGCCCGTACCCACGTTGATGTGGCAGTTACGGATTTCAGTAATACCGTCCGCATTTTTTTTTGACGCATCATACGTCTGTTTGAAATCCACGTTCAGCAACACATGTACGCTGGCATCCGCCATTTCTTCACTCCACAAAAACTCACGCATCGGCTTTCCCGTACCCCAAAGCGTAACCGCTTCCGGTGTGATGCCGAACTTCGCCAGCTTTTCCAGAATCTCTTCGTCCGTATTACTTCCGTTTACACCTTCCACCGGGCGCAGGTTGATGTCCTTACGCACCGCATCCCAGTCGCCCTCGTTCAGGCATTTCGCCAGGTGAATCTTGCGGATCATGGCCGGCAGTACGTGACTGTTTTCCAAGTGGAAGTTATCATTCGGACCGTACAGGTTGGTTGGCATTACGGCGATGTAATTCGTGCCATACTGCAGGTTGAAGCTTTCACACATCTTCAGTCCCGCAATCTTTGCGATGGCATACGGTTCGTTCGTATATTCCAGCGGGGAGGTGAGAAGCACCTCTTCCTTCATCGGTTGCGGAGCCTCACGCGGATAAATGCAGGTACTGCCCAGGAACAGCAACTTCTTCACCCCGTGACGGAAACTCTCGCCAATCACGTTCTGCTGAATCTGTAAGTTCTGGTAGATAAAGTCCGCACGATATTGCAGGTTGGCCATGATGCCTCCCACATGTGCCGCAGCCAGAATCACCGCATCCGGCTGTTCCTCGTCAAAGAACTTCTTTACCGCTATCGGGTCCAGCAAATCCAGTTCCTTGTGCGAACGTCCTACCAGGTTATTATAACCTCTTTCCTTCAGGTTATTCCAGATAGCGGAACCCACCAGTCCGTGGTGTCCCGCTACATATATCTTCGCTGATTTGTCCATATTCGACAAATTAATTGTTTATTGTTTCAGAGACAGAAGAACAAAAGAACATATAATCTTCATTATTAATTCTTCATTCCTCATTCTTCATTACTTCACGATTCCCTTCTCCAGATACTCTGCCAGGTTTGTGCGAATCTGTTCTCCCGCCTTTTCTACGGCCACTTTCGCCATATCCGCATCCACCATGATTTTTACCAGTTCCTCAAAGGTTGTCTTCGACGGATTCCAGCCTAACTTAGCCTTCGCCTTTGTCGGGTCACCCCAGAGATTCACTACGTCTGTCGGGCGGTAGAAATCCTCGCTTACCTCTACCAGGCACTTGCCGGTAGCCTTGTCATAACCCTTTTCGTTGATACCTTCACCCTTGAATTCCAGTTCGATGCCCGCATACTTGAATGCCAGGTAACAGAATTCACGTACACTGTGCTGCACACCCGTAGCGATGACGAAATCTTCTGGTGTTTCATGCTGCAATACGTTCGTGGAAATCCACTGACGAACGGCGGATGGTACCGTGTACGTCATAACCTTTTTCCAATAAGAATTCGGCCAGGAACGATCCGTCCTGTAATACCTGTGATTAGTGCTGTTTTTCTTTCCATGTAATATTTTATGTTAATTTAAAAACAGCTTTCCAATTATATTCTCCATCTTTAAATGTCTGTGAGAAAATTCTTCCAGCACAACGTAAAATATATGCTACGGTAATAATTATAAAAAACATGATGAAGATATTTAATGGGAAGATATTGTTCATTTTGTCGGTAAATAAACTGCCTTGTACAAGATATATTTCTAGACATAGCCCCCCTATGAATTTTATACCCCATCCTATGTATTTGTTCGTATACCATTTCTTTAAAGTATCACTACTACAGACCTTATAAAAGTAATACACAATAAATAGTAGAGGAATAAGTGAGGTTATTTGAAGTTCGGAGTATAAAGGATATTTCCTCCCTGCAAATAAGATAGCATAATAGACAAATGTACTGCCTATAAGCTTAATGAAATCGGTATTAAAGTTAAAATTCCATTGCTTTTGAGAGATTCCCATCATGGCTCCCAATAACATGAATAAGAAGTAATGTCCCCATTTGAAATAAGTAGCTCCATACATATTATAATTCTCTGGGCGATCCATGATGAAATACCAGGTAATGCAGATTAATGCTACTATACCAAATACCCATTTCAAATGGTGTAACAAAAATCGTTGGATAAAGTAAAGCACTACATAATATATCATGATACAAGTTACAAACCATCCGCCTCCATGAATTATGGTATAATCCATGCTATAATTTTGCTTTAATAGGAAAGCTCCCAATATGGCCCATGCAAATACTGTTGGATAGATTCGATTAATTCTTCGTTTATACCAGTTGTCAAATCTTCCCATTCTTCCTAGAAACAAGGTAAAGCCAGAGCAAAAAAAGAATAATACATCTCCAATAGCTCCTCCTGTAGCTAATACGCTGTATTTTCCATAAAGTAATTCCATGTGAGAGTTGGTTATAAGCAATGCGGCAAAAAATTTTAGGATGTCAATACCGATATTTCGTTCTTTCATGTTATTTGATGGAATTTTAATTTATTAAAGATTTGTAGAGAAGTTCAATTTTTGTGTTGATAGTATCAATATTGAAAATTGTTTGGGACAGTATGGTGGATTGTTCTGTAAGATGATTTCTTAATGTCTCATCTTTCATCATACGTCCCATTTGAATAGCAAGTTTATCGCAATCTCCTGGCTGAAAAAGCAGAAGGTTCTCTCCATCTTTTGCAATGTCTGGAATTCCCCCTACTGGAGTAGTAATAACAGGCAAGCCGTATGCCCAAGCATCTAGCACTGCCATTGGAAAGCCCTCTGCATAGCTGGGCAAACAAAAAATAGATGCTTCTTTGAAAGCCTTGTCTTTATCTTTTCCATTTATCCATCCCAAAAATTGTGTCTGTGATTCAATTCCTAGTTCTTTTGCTAGTTTTTTTCCGTTATCAATTTCTCCATTTCCGGCAAAAACAATTTTCCAGTCAGGGTATTGAGATGCTATTTTAGCAAAGGCTTTAATCATGTCAGCATATCCCTTTCTTTTGTTTACAGTACCAGCATATAATATGATATGCTGTTTTGTGTATTTTCCTGGGAGAATTTCAGTCGTACAAGGATTATAAATGACTTGTATTTTATCTCCTAAATGAAAAGTGTCATTTACGTATTTTTTCCATAGCTGAGATAATACAATTACTTTATCGGCATGGCCGAAAAGATATTTGTATACTTTTTGATATTTTCCATTGATAGTCGTCTCAGGAGAGAATGCATGAAAATGTACAATAACTTTCTTTTTCCATAGCTTAGACCACCACATGAAAAGACATTTTCGAATAGCTGATGGAGGTTCACTTGTATGAATATGTACGATATCATAAAACGGAAGATTTAGCATAAACAGAATCCATCCTTTGCAAAAATAGAATAATTTGAAAATACTACCTTTGTCAATATGAGTTTCAATCCATTTACAATGAAATTCTTTCCATTGCTTACCTTTCTGGTGAGCTTTTATAACGGAAGTGATTCCACCTCTTGTTTTATGTGAAGTTGCAATAACTAATACTTTTGTCATTTTATATTTTATATTTATTCCTTTGTATAGTTAATTCTTCTCGAGTTAGCCTTTCCTTTTCAGGATAAAGTTTTTTTTCGTGTTCTAATATTTCATCTATAGTAAATCTGTATTTTATAATTTTTGCTGGTACCCCTCCAATTATTGCATATGGCGGACAAGATTTGGTGACTACGGCTCCAGCAGCTATTACTGTTCCTCTGCCAATTATGACTCCCTTTAAAATTGTTATATTGGCACCTGTCCACACATCATCTTCTATTGTGACTGGAGCATCATTTTGAGGTAATTTTTCATGTGAATCAATAATAAATTTTCCTACTACATCAATTCGATGATCACCTGTTATGATGGTTGGGTGAGGGCCGAATATAACTTTTTTCCCTATAGTTAAGGGAGCCTCAGTGCAATAAAACACTGCCCCTTTGGGTATACTAGTGTAATCGTTTATACTTAAATTCCATAATCCCTTAAAATCTGAACATGTGGGGCGTATGTAAACCTTTTTCCCACAAAATTTCATACTTTTTTTATAGAAAGGGGTCCAAATTTTATCCCAAATAAAAGGAATTGAAAGACTAATTTTTATACCTATGTTCATATTTTAGAATTTCTACTTTTTTATGACTCTAAGGAGTTTGCTAATTCCTGTTTTTCGAGCTATTGGAGCTAATATATTGGCTTTGATATTTTCGATAGGTGTATAATAGCCATAATTTTTATTACAATAGTCAAAGCCTTTCTCTTGATAATCAGTCCAAAATTTTCTTCGTTTCTGTACAGGCTCTGTTGTATGTTGTTGTAAGCAAGCTTGTAAAGCTGGCTTTAAATCTGTTCGTATATTTTCAATTTTATTTTGAATTTGTTCAAATATATATTTCCCTTTAGGAGAATTAATTAGAATACAAGAAACCCCTAGTGGGTCTTCGAATTTTGAGTCTATGGCTTTAATATTCCAATAGTCTCCTATAGTAAGGTCTGAAGCTCGGTATGTGTTTGTGAATATACAATTATAGCAGGATGGCCGATTAATAAGGCCTTTAAAGAAAAGATTGAGGAATGTATTATTGTGTATAATCTTATTGTTTTCTTTTATTTGAAAACTATATGATTTTCTCCAACCTAGACTTTTATCTCTGAAAGAAATATTAGTGGGGGCATACTTCTTTAATATTTCATGTAAAATGAGAGGACTTGGAACACTATGACACAAAATATCTACAATTACTAATTTTGGATAATCTTTTTTTAAGAAAGAAAGTAGACCTGCTGTTTGACAGGGAGTACCAGTAAAGAGAAGCCATTTATCTTGTTCTAATAATGTCTTAATATCTTGAAAGGTATTGCTTAATTCACTTTGTACGTATTTTGAACCTCGCATTTTATTCCTTCCTTCTGTTGTAAATGTAATAGTATGTTCTACTTTCTGGGTTGATGTATTATACACAGCTCCACATATACCACCTTGTAGTTGGAGTATGTAATCAGATAAGACAGTAAATATTCCTCCAGAGGTACTGTTTAATCTAATATTTTTGTCTTTACACTTTGCAGCATATACAATAGGCTCTGTAAAGCAGTTTATAGGTCTTTGGTACTTTTCTTTTCTCCAAGGACAAACTTTAATGCATATTCCACATTGTATACATCTTGTTTCATCTACTATTGGATATTTAAATCCTTCATAATCTGAACTCATTGTAATACATTGTTTAGGACAACTTTGTGCACAAGCTGTACATCCTGAACAACTATATTTATTGTTTAAGGCATCAATGTGTTTCATTGTAAGTTAGTTCTCTATAGCATTTAATAGATATGATATTGAATCCTGTCTTAATTCATTTAATTTTTTATTTGGTTCATCATAATTAATATGTGAAGGCAATTTATCAACGTCCTCAATATTAGTGAGCAATCTTTCTGGCAATCCTACGTTGTTTAATAATGTTTGAGCGCGTTGAGGAGAGTTACGTTTGATAACACTGATAAAATCTTTATTAAAGTTTATGGCAAAAGCTGTTCCATGGAAAGAATTAGTTACTATATATTCTGCTTTATCAAAAAGCCATAAGAATTGCGCTGGGCCACAATGGGGGATTTTTATATCAACATTTGGATGTTTCTTAGCCATATTTGTTATTAGGGCGACTTTCCAGCCATAGTAGTCTGCTATTTTTCTTGCATAACTTACTACTTCATCTAATTCATCTATGTAGTATACTAAAACATATTTTTCTGTTATTGTACATTTTTTGGAATATTTTAGCCATTCTTCCTTGTCTATTAATAGAGTGGGATCCAAAACGACTTTCACCTTTCTGTGTAAGAAGGATTCTAGCTGTTGACTCCCTGCTAATTCTCTTGTGCTAAGATGAGTAAAATCATTTAACCATTGTTTTACTTGGATTTGTTCTTCTTTATTAAAAATATATGAGCCAACAGAAGAACCATATGCAATCTTTTTGTATCTATTATTAGGGGCAAATGCTAAAAAATAGGCTGGATTTAGTTTTCCCAATCCACCGCATAATGGATTCCATATTTGGTCGCTTCCTGTAATTAATAAATCATATTCTTCATTGAAAGAACTTAATTCTTTTAATGAGTTATATCTATATTTTGATAACATTGGAGATATAAATGATCTATATCTATATAAACGGGGAAGATTATATAATTTATAGATTATATTGAGAGGGAACTTGTATAATCTAGGGTGATTAGGTATTTTTCTATAATCAATAATAGAAGCATCATATCCATTCTTTCTAAGGAAAGAAGTTAAAGCAAAGGCTTGTAAGAATGCTCCATAATTTAAATCACTATGTATTGTTATTATTCCAATTTTTTTCATTGCTTTATTAGTTTATTAAATAAGTTTATCCATAGAGGCATTATTTTATCTGCAGAATATCTTTGAACATTTTTTTGTGCATTATATCCCATTTTTATTCTTTTATTATCATCCTTCATAAGGAGCACTGTTTTAGATATAAAATCATTTTCATCACCTTCATCAATGCAAAAACCATCTTCTCCGTTCGTTATAATATCTCTAGGTCCGCATTTACATGCAAAAGCAATGACTGGTAGTCCACATTGCATAGCTTCTGTTAAAACTAGTCCCCATCCTTCATATCTTGATGTCATTAAAAGTAATGAATTTTTTTCATATTCTTCTATGATGTTTTTAGAAGCTTGATGTATAATTATTGAATCTTTGAGTTCTTTTTCTGCAATCAATTTTTTTAGTTTGGTTTCATCTTCTCCTTGTCCATAGATATTTAAAATCCATTCAGGACATTTTTTATGTATTTTTTCCCATATTGGTATTAGTATATCAAACCCCTTTTGCGCATCAAGTCTACCTACTGCTATGGCTTCATTTCTAGTTGTGTTAATGGTAGGACTAGTTCTAAATGTTAATATGTTGGGGATGTTCAATACATTTTTAATTTTCGATGACCATGAAAGTTTATCTTCTTCCGTTAATACAACAAACTGGTCATATTTTGGTATGATGACATTTTCTTCTTGCCAACATTTTAGGTAATATGCAAATCTTGTAATTAATGGAAACTTAAAAGCTTTTGCCATTAATTGTTTATGTTTTCTACAGAAGTGAAATTCTAAAATTTTTTTGCTTCCGTCTTTAATATCAGGTAAAAAGGATGCCTCATGTGTGAATGTAGAGATTGTAATATCTGGTTTTATTTGGTATAAGATATTAGATAGAATTTCTTTATGCTTTTTTTGTAGTAGCCTTTTTTTATAAATCCTAGTAAAAAGAGGAAGCTTTAAAAGAGAATCATAATCTAGATTAAGATCTATGAGTCTTATTTGAGGTAATAGTTTATAATATGGAGCTTTCCCTTTTTGTATTGCTGTTATTATTGTAACGTCATAGTGACAGGTTTCTGCTAAATAATTAGCTTTTATTGAAATGATTCGTTCAATTCCACCAGGCTTATAGAGTTGTGGTAGACAATATACAATTTTCATTGTTTTATAGATTGATTATAAACTTCTAAATATCTCTGTGCACACAATTTCATTGAGAATTCTTTTTCAAAAGTTTCTGTTACTTTATTCTTGTCAATTATAATTGTCTTATCTAAATATGAAATAATAGCATTATATAATGATTCTTCACTAACATCATCTGATAAAATACCATTTTCTCCATTTTTTATGACGCTGGGAATTCCGCCTACTGGAGTTAAAATGGGAGTTACTCCGTATGACATTGCTTCTAGAAGGGAAATTGGTAATCCTTCCCATTTAGAACTTAAAACGAAACAATTGGATGTGGAAAGGTAATCAGCAATGTTTTGTTTAGCACCTAAAAAATATATGCCTTTTGAAGCAGTACGTTTAATTTCTTGTCCTAATTGAGTTTCAAATCCTCCTCCACACATTAACAGAATAAGATGCTTATTTTCGTTCAATAATCTATTGAATACATTCATTAGCATCATTTGATTTTTCTGTGGATGGCATCGAGCAACATGAATAAAAATAATATCGTCTTTATGAAGTTTATAAGATTCTATTTCATCCTTTACGCTGTTTAGCATATTTGTTGTTTGTGGCTTACTTCTTCCATTATCTATTTGTATGGAATTGTTATTTTTGTAATAGGTGATATATGATTTATTGCTTAAATCAGAAATTGTAATGGGTTTAATATGTCTTCGATAAAAAAATCTATTAAAAATATCTTGCCCTTTTATTCCTGTACAAATTTCTGCAGGGTTATGCAATGTATGGAAGTATTTTATTCTTGGACATAAATAAACCAACGGAAAAAGGTAAATTAGAGTGTTCAGGTGGGCATTAATGATATCAGGTTTTATTTTTTTTATCGCATTATATACTTTAAAGAAGGCTTTCCATGTTAATCCTTTATTTAGTCCCAAATTGATTAAATGAACTTTATCAGAAACTTCGTTCAAATAGAAACTTGCACCAGGAATATCTTTGCGCACGATAAGAAGAAGATAAACATCACATGTTTTTGCTAGTTCGTTTGCTAAGTCTACGGTAAATCGTTCAGCTCCTCCTCCTGTTAATGAATAAATTAATTGAACTATTTTCATGACTCTTGTTTTATTAAGTTTATAATTCTTTTTGCTTGATAATTGCAATTAAATTCTTTTTCTACTAACTTATGAGCATTTTTCCCTATTTCTGTATTTTTTGTGGGATTATTTACAGCTTCAATTATTTTGTCTGCTATTTCATTGGGCTTATTAGGATGGACTATATATGCATTGAAACCATCTTTTAAGTAGTTTGTTGCTTCTCCTACTGAAGTTATAATGACCGGTTTACTAAAGGAAAAATATTCTCCCATTTTTGTTGAAAAACAATATATATTTTGTTGAGTCTCATATTTATTTATTATAGTTAGAAAACAGTTCTTCTGATATCTTCTTAATTCTGTTTCTGAAAGAAAACCTGTAAATTTGACATTTTCTTCTATGGAATATTTACTTATAATTTGCTTTATCTGTTTAGAGTGGGGGGAGTCTTCAATATTGCCAGTTAAATAATAGTATATAGGGATTGATATTTTCTTTGAGGCAATACCAAAAGCTTCAAGCATTCCTAATATTCCATCTTTTTGTTCAAGTAAAGTGCCTGAGTGAAAGATATAAAGGGGTTTATTCGGCCAATCTTCTCCTTGTAAATTTTGTTCTACTATAATGGGAACCTTTATTATTTGGGCTTGTGGTGCGTATTTATGAGCTAAGCTAGCAAGTGGTTCTGATATTGCAAGGAAATAATCGTAGTGATGAAAGACGTTTTTTAGCATTATCGTTCTATGCCTTATTGTGGACTTAGTTTCTATACTCGTTCCATATGGAAGTTCATTTAATTCCATTATTGCATTAATTTTCTTGCAATGGGCTATAAAAGCACATAAATAGTGCCATATTATTCCTCCTTCATATACAATGATAAAATCTTTATTTTTAGGTTGTGCATGAGTATAGATGAAAAATAAAGTATTAATGTATCCATATATGTCATTTATTTTTCTTAGAAAGATATTTCTTTTTCTTAGTGCTGATCCAGACATATATTTATAAAAAATACCATTTTTATCATAGCCTGAACTGCTTGTGTTTTTAGGCTTTCTTCCATATTTCTCAGAAGAAACAGGTAATAGGATTTCAATACCTATATTTTCATTCTTAAAGCCTTTAGCATAGGATTTTACCCTTGCAACACTAGCTTGCCCATTAGGATAACCATTTTTTAGAATAAAAAAGCATTTCATAAATGTATATTATTTTATTTTGATGATATAATGTATGAAAGTGTAAGTTTTATAACACATTTAATAACTTTTTTTATTAGACCTAAATATCTTTTTAACGAGTAATTTAATATACGAGGTCCAATTTTTTTTATGCACCACCAATTAAAATGTAGTTCCATATAAGAACGGTCCTTGTTTAATTTATAGCTTTTGTTGTTTACTAGAGAATTTGTTTCATAATAATATGCTCTTAGTGGTTCGTTGAAACATATTACTTTATAGTGTAAGCCAATCGAGAACCATAAGAAGCTTTCGTTATAGAAATGTCCATTAATTTGTGGAAATTTTATTTGTTTTAAAATATCGGTTCGTACAATTCCCCAATGTTCGCCATAAATATTATATTTATATTCTAGTTCGATATTATCAGAGATTAAACCATCGTAAGGGTATTTATCTCCAATGATATTGTTGTCAACAGGATTATAACAGCAAACGTTGATACCAGAATATTTTGTCTTTAGGAAATCTTTAGAAGCTATTTCATTTGCTTTTTGATTAAAGAAACTTAATGTGTTAGGCTTAAAACTATCATCACAATCAGCCGAGAGAAAGAAATCGCCTTTTGCCATCTTTACGGCTTTGTTCCATGCAACATGTTTTCCCTGATTTGTTTGGGTTAAAAAAATGATTTTATCAGATAACTTCTGATATTTTTTTATAAGAGATTCTATTTTCTTTTGGCTTTCATCTTTTGAACCATCATTTATTATTATCCATTCATAATTTAAGTATGTTTGTGAATCAACAGATTGGAATACTCGTTCAATTGTATTTTCTCCATTATAACATGGAGTAAATATTGTAAAGAAATAATTTTTCATATTAGATGCTAAACTTAATCTTTGATATGATATTTAATATTATGTGCATAAGTTTATTTGTCATATAAGATATCGTAATTATTAGAATGATTAGAATTGTAAAATATACCCAATGGTTTATTTCTCCGAAAAATGGTAATTTTACTATATTTTCAATAAGCTTTAGATGGATAAGATAAAGTTCATAACTTAAAATTCCTAACAGGGATAATATACTATTTAAGATTGGGAGTTTTATTGTATTTAGTGTCCATGATATAATATGGCATAATCCTGGAGTAATAAAAAGAAAAGTTAGTTGGAATAATCCTCCACAAAATAAAATGCGTAAAGGACTGTGTTTAAGTGAAAATAATAAAACAAGCCCAATAAACATTAGTATTGTGTTCCTGAAATAGTAACTTCTGTTAAAATAGCTAATAGGACAAATGCCATGATATATTCCAAGTATGAAAATAGGAATTCTTGAAATAGATAGCATTCTAAGGTCATTTGTTATTGATAGATAATTGAAACTGATAGTTACCAATAAAATTATAATAAAAGAAATTATTAGGAACCTAAACTTATATTTCTGGATTAGTTTATAAAGTATAGGAAAAGATAAGTATAATAGTAAAATTGTTGGTACGTACCAATCATATCTATTGTGGTTAATCCAGTGCCCAATGGTCGAAATACTATAAAATAGAGTATTCCAATTATTTTGATATATACTATATAAGATGCATATAAAAATATATGTTGGAGCTAACCGTAATATTCTCCTTTTATAAAAAAGATTGATGGCATGTGAATGGTTTTGTTGTAGACATTTATTCCAACTACGAACTAGGCCAAATCCAGATAGATACAAAAAAATATCTACACCTCCATATCCGTTTCCTAATATTGAATCTAAGAAGCCAAAACTATATGGAGAATTTTGGGTTAATATTAAATGATAAAGAATTACCCATATTATTGCAATTCCCATTAATTCTGATCTATATTTTGATATTAAATCCATATTCTGTATTTTATGATTATGAAAATTTTCCAAAGAATATATTTCGAAACATTGACTAATCGATGCTTTAATGTTGTATGCCTTTGTATTGGAGAAATTGAGTATATATTACAGATTTTTTTTTCAGTTTCTTGCCATTTTTTCTTATATAGATGATAGTTACCTTTAATCCAAGGTTTATTCCAATTAGTAAAATGTATGATTGCTGGATGTTGGTAGACTTCCTTAAGTTGTTTTTTGTGATAAGGTAATACATTAGGCTTAAATCCAAAACAATGGTTTGTTACATTAAATCGTAATGGAATCGTTTTAATTTTATTTTGGAATACATAATTTATAACATCTTGATCATTTATTGCAAATTTCTTGGAATTTTCCTTTATGAAACTCCAAAATAGATCATTTTCTGCAGCTTGTCTCCACATTTCTAAATTCAGTATCATTACTCCGGAGTTAATATAGGGGCTATTTTCTGGAATGTTGCATCTCTTTTTATGTTTAATACAATCAGGAGTATCTTCAACAGCCGCTAAGGCATAATTATTAATATTTATATTAAATAGATTTGTTATATTATCTACAATTAGCATATCTACGTCTAGATATATAATTTTTTTTATATCTTTAGGAACGAGATAGGGGATGTAAAGTTTGAGAAACATAAATCGAGACCATGTCCGTTCCATACATTTGAGCCAATCTAGTTCACTGGAATCGATTTGTAATATGTTGATTTTTGTGAAGTTATTATTCTCCCATTTTGTTAAATGTTGTTTGTTTTCTTCTGAAAGTTCACATGTAATAAGAAATATAGTGAAATTTTCATTGTTATTATCCAATAAAGATTGTAATGTGACAAGGAACTGGAGAATGTAATTGTTGTCAGCAACGAATACTATAGATTTTTGTTCTGTTTTCATTTTTTTAGTTTTATAGAAGTTTTACCTAGCATGATTGGATATTTTTTTTTGAAATATTTTATTGGTACTAAAGTAATTAATAGTATAATAATTCCCAATATCCAATATGGTATAATGGAAATGTCATATCCAATCATTTTAAGTATTCTAGATATAATGGATATTATTGTAGAGTGAATACCTAAGATTAGAAGTGTGCCAATTGATATATCTTCTATAAAGGTCGTTTTTATAAATCTTTCTATTGAATAAAATAAGAAAGAAAATGAAATAAAATATAAGGGTGGTATTATATTATATAGAATATAATTATTTCCATATAGGCTAGAATAAATATCTATTGTTCCCATTTGTTTAGACATTATGTATAAACAACATAGACTTAATATAGCACAAAAGAATGCTATGCTTTTGGGTATCTTTTTTAAAACTTCTACGAATTTAACCTTATGAATATATACGCCGACGATGAAGAAGAAATAACAATGAAATATTCTTTCTATTAGAAGGTTATTTAATAGTGGAAATATATTATTTATTTTTAATAAGTGATATATTGTACATATTATTACGAGAATTAATGTGGAAATCCATGAATGAAATTTGTCTGTAAGTATTTTTAATAGAAAGAGTATTTCAATATACCAAAGACCTGTAAAAATATCTGAACTTATTTGACTTGAAGGGAAAAGGATAAAGCTATTAATTGGATATAAAATGTAGATTTTTAAATCC
>ERZ791878.867-NODE-867-length-16225-cov-2.932035_pt1 | contig 16225 bp, 10 predicted proteins | sample MGYA00510277_ERZ791878 | MGnify/ENA primary metagenome ERZ791878 (study PRJEB30046, sample SAMN00792094) | human gut metagenome | study: EMG produced TPA metagenomics assembly of the A metagenome-wide association study of gut microbiota in type 2...
GAGGAGTTATAACTCCCCTACCCTCTAAACTATTCCATTAGAAATTGGACCCTTCAACGTCCCACCAAACTCGGGTACCTTGTGTATCCGTACCACCTAAGGCATCTATTCCTGACATCTGAATATCGGACAAGCCCACAGATGTATCACGCCCCGGGAGAGGAATCTTGCGAATAAGATCTCCTTGTACCAAACTACCGTCACCGTCCTCGACATTCAATACGGGGAATAACTTGGGATATCCTGTACGACGCAAATCATTCCATGCCTCAAACGAATTGGGGAACCCTGCAATATACTTTTGAGTAATAATTTTTTCCAATTTTTTCTCCGGAGCATCCCCCTCGTTCCATTTGACTCCTATCGTTGTCACACTCTCTATATCATTGGTATGATCCATCGGATCCTCATATTTGTAGGCTACCGGCTCTTCCAACTCCATGTAGGCATCTACCCGACTGCTATATTCGCCTCTGTCTCGAATGCGTGATGTCATCTGTGCATTGCGAATGCCTTCTTCATAGAATTGTTGAGAACTTCCCCCCATATTCCAACCGTAAAGAGCCCCCTCGGCACGTAAAAACTGTACTTCGGAAACTTTCATAAAATACAATGGAGACTGAGACAATATACGATCCGTCACCAAAGCCGAATAAGCGATTCGTGGATTTACATCAACAGCCTGCCCCGGAGTCATACGGATTCCGGCCCTTAATCCCACGATTCGCGCATTGGCCGGCAAAATATCATCAGGATTGGATTGATTAACGATCTGTGCCGTGTTTTTCGCAATGAGATATTCCAAATAGGGATGTTTGAGACTTGACAGTAAACTCTCGAACGATGCATTCAAGCGTGTATCGCCCCAATTGATGATCTGAGACAGCGGATGGCTGTCGGCAGTACCTTTCAAGGGATCCAATGCCACTTCCTGATCAACCGTCTCGATTACCCCGTCTCGAACAGCCTCTTCGGCCCATTTTTTCGCTTTATCACGTTGAACTTTGACTGTATGCATAGCCATACGCAATTTCAACGAATTGGCCAAACGTCTCCAAGAGTCCACACTCTTATCGGGTGTAATGTCATCACATTGCGATAAAACACTTTGAAGACGGCTTCTATACCAGTCTGGACGATTAGCTGTATGTTTCAAACAAGCATTGATGGTATCCAAATTGTCTACAATCGAGGCATAGATATCGGCCATTTTATTGAAAGTAAAAGGATTTGCCTCTTTATTGGCTTTATGATCGACATAAGGGATAGAACCATAAAGATCCACGACCTCCTGCGATGCAAAGTCGAATAGCAGCAGGCCAATCGCCTTCAACTCTGGAATGGAATCGATCATCGGGTGATTAATCATATTGGCGATATTATTTTTCACCAAGAGGAAAGATCCATAAGGGCCACTGCAATAAGAATAGTTATAATAATATGTAGAATTTAATATTCCGTCTCCACCATGAGAGAAGTTGTGAGGAACCACCCAATAACCAGCATAATTATCGGTACATATGCTATAAAGATATTGATAGGCATGAGCAGCCGGATATTTACCTTCCTTACCTCCTCGAATACAATATTGCGCAGTCTTCATTTGTGCGAAATATTGAGCTAGCTCTTTTTGTGCCTCGGCAAAGCCTTCTTCAGTGATTTCTTTCCGATAATCTATGCTATCTGCCTTTCCCTTGTACACAACAGGATCCAACTCGACATCACCGCCGACAAATTCGTCGGTAGGTACATCGAAATCCATACATGAATGCAATCCCACTATCGCAAAAGATGCACAGGCTGCCGCTAAAATTATTTTTTTCATATATCTATTCTTTTATTTAAAAATCAATTTTCAAATTCACACCAATAGAACGAGTTGCCGGCATATTGAAGATATCGAACGCTCCCAAACCATTTTTGGTAGAAAGGGCGATATCGGGATCAACCGGAGCATCTTTGTAGATAAAGAAAAGGTTACGACCGATAACCGAGAGAGATAGATTGCGGATAACACCACCAAACAAGTTGCGGAAAGTGTAGCCCAAAGACAGTTCGGCCAACCGGAAGTTGGTAGCATCATAAACATATTGCGAACCCATGAAGTTACCGCCTACAGCCTGATAATATTCTTGAATCGGAGCCAAGTTACCGTCGGGCATAACCATAGCGGGTTTGGTAACCGACCCATCGGGAGAAGTCCACATGAGATTATGGGCAGCAGCATAATCACGAGCATCTCCCACTCGTTTAGATACACCTTGATAATCGAGGTAAGCCTCGGTCAAGGAAACGACTTTACCACCGATGCGACCGTTAATCAAGAAATAGAGAGAGAAATCTTTCCATGATAAAGTATTCCCCCACCCCAGTTGGAATTTGGAGTTCATATTGCCTAAATAGACAAAATCGGTCATACTTACTTGAGGTGCGCCCTCGGAACTCAGCCAAATGGAACCATCGTCATTACGACGGAAATCAAGTGCATACATGTCGCCGTAAGAACCGCCCTCATCGTAACGCACAACAATGTTACCACCGGCAATTTTTTGTTCGAGTTTTGCAGAATTACCTTGTTCGTCCTTGAATGTTTTTACAATCTTATTATTATTGTAAGAGAAGTTGGCCGAGGTTCTCCACATCCAATCCTTGGCGAAATGCAGAGAATAGGAAAGCGTGGTCTCGATACCCTGATTACGGATCAAGCCGGTATTTACGGGCTTCATTTTTCCTCCCGTAGTAGCTTGCAAGAAATAACTATTACACAACTCTGTGTGATAATAAGTCAAGTCCCAGTTCAGTGCATTGTCGAAGAACGACACATCGAACCCTGCCTCGAACGATTTAGTAGTTTCGGGACGAGGGTTGTCGAAATATCCATAAGGAGCTGCAGAAATAGCACCAGTCGCCAAATCCTCAGAACCTTTGTTATATACTATTCCACTGGGAATGGAGTTACCTACCTCGGAATAAGAGGCTCGAAGTTTCAAATGTGTCATGAACTCTGGCAAAGGAAGATAGCGATGCATCAATGTATTGGCTCCAACAGAGAAATAACCGTAATTATCGGGAGTACCCCGATATTCGAATTGTTTGAAAGCCCGGTACCAGTCTTGACGATAGCTTCCTTCCAAATAAACGTAATCTTTGTATCCTACTTGTCCCGTAAAGAAAACGCCTTTGTTCCAGTCAGAGGATTTCGTATATGTGTTTACACTGGAATTGCCCCACATTGCTTTGGGGTCAAAGAAGTTAACGCGGGTAGCCAGATGATCCATCGTATAAGAAAAATAAGTTGCTTTTGTCCATAGCTTTTCGGTTTCACTTTTGTTGGTATGTCCCACCCAACCGGCCGATGCCGATATAGAAAAATCTTTAATTTCTTTATTATAGCTCAACATAGCATCGACATATACATCATTACTCCAAATAAAGTCTTGTCCATACATACCATAATCTTCCATAGCCGCTACGTTCCAAGTGGTAGCCATACGATTGGTAAATCCTTTGTATTTGGCCCAATCCATATTCAAACGGCCTTGTACTTTCAAGCCGGGAATGATTTCATAGCTTGCGGTAATATATCCATAGGCTCTTTCCTCTTTGTTTTCCCCCTTATTGGCGTTTGTAATCCAATAGGGGTTGTTATTCCCCGCCATGAAATAAGCCCATTGTTGTTTCGGGCCAGACAATTCAGTTCTTCCTGTCACCCATTCTTTTTCACCATTGAAATAGCCATATTCTTCGGAAGTCCAAGCTCCATCCCCCCTGTAATTTTTTCGATAATAATCCATATCGATATTACGAGGCATACGATATAAGTCATATAGCGGATTCATGACCGTACCTCCACCCGGACGGTTCTTCGTCTGTGCATGCACATAGTTCAATGCCAAATCGACATTTAACTTTTTATTAAACAAAGAGTAATTCTGACGAAACGAAAATGTGTTTCGATGATAGGAGTTATTGGGAACCATACCATTGGCATAGGAGTTGGCATACGAGAAATAGGAACGGACCTTTTCAGTACCGCCGCTCACCGATACCGAGTTATTGTAAGTCGCCCCCGTCTCGAAGAAGTCCGAGATATCGTCTTTCGTATAATTCCGCAGTTTAGCTCCACTATAATTAAGTTCTTCGGGTGTCATTTCAGTAACTTTCTTACCCCAACTCGTGGGAGAATGAGTATTAGCTGTAAGATTTACATCGGCACCATATATATTCTGTATCTGAGGAAGTACCAACGGAGTCTCGAAAGTCACATTCGAATTGACACTCACAGATATACTTCCTTCCTTACCCCTCTTGGTCGTAATCATAAGCACACCGTTGGCCGCTGCGCTACCGTAAAGGGCTGCGGCATTAGCGCCCTTCAAAATATTAATACTCTCGATATCGTCAGGATTGATCAAAGAAAGGGCATCACCACCTTCTGCCGAGCTCGAATAAGTGAGACTTTCGCCACCGGCCCAAGAAGAGGCGGCCCCACCGATTTGATTTGTCATAGGTATACCATCGACCACAATCAAAGGGCTATTATTTCCCATGACAGATTTGTTACCGCGCAACAAGATTTTCGAAGTACCACCGGCGCCACCGGCACTTTGAGTAATAGTTATACCGGCCGCTTTACCTTGAAGAGAATTCACGAAATTGGCATCCTGAACCTTCATCAACTCGTCGCCCTTGATTTCTTGGGTCGCATAGGTCAAAGACGATTCTTTACGGGTGATACCCATGGCGGTTACAACAACTTCGTCGAGCACCTCGGAATTGTCCTGCATAACTACATCTATCTTGCTCTGCCCGTTGATAGCGCGCTTGATGGTTTGATAACCGATGTAGGAAAACTCCAATTCGTTACTCCCCGCAGGAACCTTGATCGAGTAGTTACCATCGAGATCTGTCGCTACGGCCACATTTGTACCGGAAACTTTTACCGTGAGGCCGATAAGAGTCTCTCCCGACGGATCGGTAACTGTACCCGTTACCACTTTTGTCCCCGTGGCAACATTTTGATTTACACTCTTCGATTGTGCCGCTCCTTGTGGCGACATCGTATCAGCTGCGCTGACATGCGCAGCAGTACCGATTCCAAAACCAGAAACCAGTACGAAAGCTACAATAATTGCTTTTAGATTTCTTCTATACATACGTGTATTATAGGTATTCGAATACTAAAAAAATAATTCTCCTCTCTCATTTTAATTCTAAAAAATAGTCTCTCTTATTTCCATAGGCTAATGTTTTTTATATTAAAAATGGATAAACTTCAAAATGCTTCCTATAAACTGCGACGTAGTCGGGATTCTGATAAAACGACATGCCTCACCATTCGTAAATGATACTTCAAACTATCAAAAAAAAACAGATATGTACTTTTTCATGGATCCTTTAATGTTTTTTTTACGAATCAATAAGTATCTCTATAATTTTTTTGTTATATATTATATAACCCTAAATCAAAAACAATCCCTAGTGAAAAATGGAATTTTTTTTTTGCTCCCTTGAAGAAAATAGTAGTAGAACCAATTGGAGCAAGTATATATCTATTTGGTTTATAAACAAATACAAATCACTCCAAAGATTACACTTTTTAGAAACTATCTATGATTCCCTCCCAAACAGCATTTCTTATTTATTATCGGAATCCCTATCCGGCACAGAACCGTCCCTTTCCGTATTACGTTTAATATCTAAATATTGTCACAAAAAAGGCGTATTTGAAGAAAAAAGAGTACTTTTGCGGACTATTCCATTCTCATATCAGGATTATTGTGTATTTACTTCCAAAAAGTTTCTTGACTTTATGATAAAAATTTCATTTGAAAATATTCGGCAAGCCGCTAAAAATATCGGCAACTATGCTTTACGGCTTAGTGAAAAGATTCGTCGTGTTTCTCCTCGGGTATGGTTGTACGTGGGGGCAGGTATTCTCCTATTAAGCGGAGGATTATATTGGTTACTGCGTCCCGCACCTCCGGGTCCCGACCTACCGATAGTCGAAGTCGAGCCTGTTGTTACGGACGATGTGGAAATTTACGGGGAATATGTAGGCCGCATTCGTGCTCAGCAATTCGTTGAAATAAGGGCCCGGGTAGAAGGGTTCCTTGAAAAAATGCTCTTCGATGAGGGTACTTATGTAAAAAAAGGACAACCCCTTTTTATAATCGACCCCAAACAGTATCAAGCTCGAGCAAATAAAGCCAAAGCTCAGCTAAACAAAAACAAAGCGTTGGCATTGAAAGCCGAGAGAGACTTGGAGCGCATCAGACCTTTGTATCAACAAAATGCAGCCAGCCAACTCGATTTAGATAACGCCATCGCTTCTTATGAAAGTGCAAAAGCCGAAGTAGAGATGAGCGAGGCCGATTTAACCCAAGCCGAAACAGCATTGGGTTATACGACTGTGAGCTCCCCTATCTCGGGATATATATCGGAACGTAACGTCGATATAGGAACACTTGTCGGCCCCGGCGGACAATCGTTATTGGCTACGGTCGTAAAGAGCGATACCGTTCGTGTCGATTTCAGTATGACCGGACTCGATTATTTGAAAAGCAAAGCCCGTAACGTTAATTTAGGGCAAAAAGACACGACCCGAACGTGGGAGCCTTACATTACTATTACTTTACCCGACAATTCGCCTTATCCTCAACGGGGAATAGTCGATTTTGCCGATCCACAAGTCGATCCTCAAACCGGTACATTCTCAGTAAGAGCCGAAATGCCCAACCCCGAACATATATTATTACCGGGGCAGTTCACCAAAGTAAGGTTACTGCTCGATGTTCGGGAAGCGGCAGTCGTAGTCCCCAATAAAGCAATCGCTATCGAAAAGGGGGGCGCTTACATATTCGTCGTAAGAGCCGATAGTATTGCAGAAAGGCGTATGGTCGAATTGGGACCGGAAGTAGGAAACAATGTCATTATCGAACGAGGTTTGGTTCCCCACGAAAATATAGTGGTCGAAGGATTTCATAAACTCACTCATGGAGATAAAGTTATCCCCTCGACTTATCGGGCAGAACAAGAAGACCATTCTAAAAACTAGTATGTTATGAAATCGGACTTCTTTATCGACAGACCCATATTTTCAATTGTTATTTCAATTGTTATCGTTATCGTCGGTGTATTAGGTCTTTTTTTCCTCCCGATAGACCAGTACCCCCAAATTGTTCCTCCGGTAGTCAAAGTATCGGCCTCCTATCCGGGAGCTAGCGCACAGACGGTCACCCAAGCTGTCGCCACTCCCATCGAGCAGGAATTGAATGGTACGCCCGGCATGCTCTACATGGAATCAACGAACAGCAATTCAGGAAGTTTTTCGGCAACAATCACATTCGACATATCGACCGACCCGGATTTAGCTGCCGTTGAAATACAAAACCGCGTGAAACAGGCCGAAGCTCGTCTCCCGGCCGAAGTAGTACAAAACGGCATTTCCGTGGAAAAACAGGCTTCCAGTCGATTAATGACTGTCACTTTGCGCTCTAACGATCCGAAATTCGACGAAATATACCTCAGTAATTATGCCACGCTCAATGTGTTGGACATGTTGAGACGGGTCAAAGGAGTGGGTAGCGTATCGAATGTCGGTAGCCGTTATTACGCTATGCAGATATGGGTTCAACCCGACCGCTTGGCTAATCTGGGACTTACAGTGGACGATTTACAAAAGGCATTGAAAGACCAGAATCGGGAATCGGCCGCCGGAGTATTGGGTCAGCAACCGATTTCCGACATCGATATAACGACTCCTATCATAGCACAAGGGCGATTATCTTCCGTAGGAGAATTTGAGGACATTGTCATACGGGCTAATCCCGACGGTTCTTTGATTCGTTTGCGCGATGTCGCTCGCATCTCTCTCGAAGCACAATCTTACAACACGGAAAGCGGAATAAACGGAGGTAATGCGGCCGTGCTTAATATCAACATGCTACCGGGAGCCAACGCAATGGAGGTTGCTGAATCTGTGAAGAAAGAGATGGAGGAGATTAGTCGTAACTTCCCGGAGGGTATTACTTATGAAATTCCCTTCGATATGACCTCTTATATTTCCCAATCCATAAACGAGGTTTACCATACGCTTTTCGAAGCCCTGATTTTGGTTATCTTGGTTGTATTTCTCTCGCTACAAAATTGGAGAGCTACACTTATCCCGGTTATAGCTGTACCTATTTCGTTGATAGGAACATTCGGAATCATGCTTGCGTTCGGATTCTCGCTCAATATGATGACCCTTTTAGGTTTAATCCTTGCTATCGGAATCGTGGTCGACGATGCCATAGTCGTAGTCGAGAATGTAGAGCGAATCATGAATGAGGAACATCTTAGTCCCTACGAAGCTACCAAAAAAGCCATGCAAGGATTGGGTAGTGCCATTATCGCCACCTCGTTGGTGTTATGTGCCGTATTCGTCCCGGTCAGCTTTTTGACCGGTATTACAGGTCAATTGTACCGACAATTCACGATTACTATTGCCGTTTCGGTCCTTATTTCGACATTAGTCGCACTAACTTTGAGTCCCGCCATGTGTGCTTTACTGCTCAAACCGGATTCAGGAAAAAAGAAAAACAAACTTTTTCGTTACATAAACTTATGGTTAGCACGAGGCAATAGACTTTACGAGAAACTCATTCGAAAAGGATTGAAGCATGCTCGCAGAGTAGTAGCGGCTTTCGGTATATCTCTGATAGCGATATGGGTTCTTAACGAAATAGTTCCTCAAAGTTTTATGCCACAGGAAGATCAAGGGTATTTTACCGTTGAGTTAGAATTACCGGAAGGCGCTACATTGGAAAGGACACGCCATATAACCGAACGAGCCATGAACTATTTAATGTCTCGTGAAGACGTAGAGTATGTACTCAATGTGACAGGATCTAGTCCCCGTGTCGGTACGAACCAATCTCGAAGTCAATTAACGGTTATTCTAAAACCCTGGGAAGATCGCAAATCGTCGAATCTCCGAGATATTATGGAGGAAATTCGTGAAGAATTAAAAAAATATCCCGAAAGTAAAGTTTATTTGAGTACTCCACCCGTTATTCCGGGATTAGGTAGTTCGGGCGGTTTCGAAATGGTGCTCGAAGCACGAAGCGATGCGAGTTATGCCGATTTACAACGAGCCGCCGACACATTACTTTATCATGCCTCTCAACGAAAAGAGATAAGCGGTTTATCGTCTTCTATTCAAAACGATATACCTCAGCTTTATTTTGATGTAGATCGGGACAAGGCCCAAATGCTCGGAGTAAAAATAGCTGATATTTTTTCAACGCTCAAAACATTTACGGGGTCGATCTATGTGAACGATTTCAATATGTTCAACAGAATCTACCGTGTATATATCCAAGCCGAAGCACCGTATAGAGCACATAAAGATAATTTGGGTCTCTTCTTCGTCAAAGGAAGCAATAACGCCATGATACCTATTACCGCTCTTGGTACAACCTCGTATACAACAGGTCCGGGGACTATTCGTCGGTTCAATATGTTCACCTCCACAACCATATCGGGAGAAGCGGCCCCGGGTTATAGTTCGGGACAAGCAATGGCTATACTCGAAGAAATAGCAAGCAAGCATTTGCCTAAAAACATTGGCATCGAATGGAGCGGGCTTTCCTATCAGGAAAAACATGTAAGTGGTCAGACAGCCTACATATTGGCCTTAGCATTACTTTTTGTCTTCTTATTCCTTGCAGCTCAATACGAAAGTTGGTCTATCCCAATAGCAGTTATATTATCTCTTCCGATAGCAGGAGTCGGAGCCTATTTAGGAAACTGGATATGCGGCCTTGAAAATAATATTTATTTCCAAATCGGCTTGGTTATGTTGGTGGGATTAGTCGCTAAAAATGCAATTCTTATCGTAGAATTTGCCAAAGACGAAGTCGAGAAAGGAAATAATGCAGTGGATGCTGTAATCAAAGCCGCACACTTACGATTCCGACCTATCGTAATGACCTCTTTGGCCTTTATTTTAGGTATGTTACCACTTGTCTTTGCCAGCGGTCCGGGATCGGCCAGTCGTCAAGGTATCGGTACAGGCGTATTTTTCGGTATGATTGTGGCGATTACCGTAGGTATTATTTTTGTTCCCCTTCTTTTCGTATGGGTTTACAAGTTAAAATCTAAAATGATGAAACGATGAAACAGATGAAAGTTTTCATATATATATTTGTGACAGCATTCATTTTAAGTAGTTGTTCTATACAAAAACGCTGTCAGGCTCCCGAACTGAATTTACCAGATGAAATTATTGCGGGAGAAAACGATACATTAACCATTGCCGATATGTCATGGTGGGAACTCTATTCCGATTCAACTCTTAGTAATTTAATCAAAAAGACATTAAGAAATAATCGGAATATGCAAGCCGCAGAAGCTCATATCAGGCAAATGGAAGAATTATACCGCGTGAGTAAAGCCTCCCGTTGGCCGACTATCGGAGCTCAACTTTTCGCCGATCACGAAACCAATGATTATTACGGTGAAAAGTTTAAAAAAAGCCCCGAATTTAGTCTTAAAGCCTCATTAGGTTGGGAAATAGACCTATGGGGTAGCCTACGTTGGGGAAAAAGAAAGGGCGCGGCAGAGTACTTGGCCTCAGTGGAAGCTGCACGAGCCATGCAAATGACCCTAATTGCCGAAACAGCGACTGCCTATTTCGAATTAGTTGCATTGGATCAAGAACTTGAAATTGTTTTACAAACCGTAAAAACTCGTGAAGAAAGTGTCAATCAAGCCCGATTACGATTCGAAGGTGGTCTCACTTCCGAGACAGCTTATCAACAAGCGCAAGTAGAACTGGCCAGTGCTTCGGCTCTTATCCCCGAGTTGGAGCAAAAAATCGCATTGAAAGAAAATCAAATTGCGGTATTAGCCGGAGAATATCCGTCGAAAGTGGAACGAGGAGAATTCGACTTAAATGTAAGTTGGCCAGAAAATATACCTATCGGGCTTCCCTCTACCCTACTGCAACGAAGGCCCGATGTGCGTCAAGCAGAGCAACAGCTACAAGCCGCTATGGCAGCGGTAGGAATTGCATATGCCGATCGGTTTCCACGATTAACTATAAGTTTAGTCGGAGGGCTTGAAAACGATGAACTAAAAGGATTTTTCGAATCTCCATTCTCCTATGTATCTGGCAATCTCGTAGCTCCTCTATTAACCTTTGGAAAAAAGAAAGCCCAATATAAAGCGTCATTGGCAGCCTATGACGAAAAACGTTTCGCCTACGAACAAAAGGTTCTTGAAGTTTTCCGAGAAGTAAATGATGCCGTGATAACTTATAGAAAGAAAAGACGGACATCGGAACTTCAACTCAATCTTTTTGAAGCAGCTCAAAAGTATGTAGATCTAGCACAGTTACAGTATTTCAACGGAGTTATTCGTTACATCGATGTTTTAGATGCCCATCGTAAATTTTTCGATGCTCAAATAGGTTTGAGCAATGCTGTAAGAGACGAATATCTTGCTATGGTAAATTTATATCATCGGACGATGCGTCCAAGACGCATAAAGTATTAGGTGGAGGCTGGGAAACAAGCCCAATTTAAGCGAGCGAATTTTTCTATAAAAATAGAGCCCGGGGATTATAAAACTCCGGGCTCTATTTTATTTATGGCCTTTTATCTCAGCAAAGTTTGCGTGCCCCATCGGCAATCACGACATCATAAACTTTGGGAAGACGACCGAATTTTGTCTTATATTCTGCTTTGGCTTTTTCCACGAACGCATCATACAATTCGTCCTTAACTAAGTTTATCGTACAACCGCCAAATCCACCTCCCATCACACGAGAGCCGGTCACACCACACTCTTTGGCAATATCATTCAGGAAATCGAGTTCTTCACAACTTACCTCATATAATTTACTCATTCCATGATGAGTCTCATACATCTTCTGCCCTACTGTCTCATAATCTCCTTGTTCAAGAGCATCGCATACGTCAAGGACTCGTTGCACTTCACCGATCACATATTCTGCACGCATATAATCCTCGGCAGACACCTCTTCTTTTACCTCGTCTAACATAGACATATTGGCATCTCTCAGGAACTCTACATGCGGGTGTTTCTTTTGTATGGCGGCAACCACATTCTCGCACGATTTGCGTCGGTCGTTATAAGCGGAAGATGCCAACTCGTGCTTTACGACAGAATCGAGCAATACGAGTCGGTAACCTTCGGGCTTGAACGGGAAGTATTGATATTCCAACGAACGGCAATCCAGTCGTATCAGATGACCGGCTTTACCGAACACCGAAGCAAATTGGTCCATAATACCGCAATTTACACCACAATAGTTATGCTCGGTAGCCTGTCCGATTTTAGCCAATTCGAATTTGTCGATGCCACAGTTGAACATATCGTTCAAAGCGAAAGCATAAGTACTCTCCAATGCAGCCGACGAAGACATACCTGCCCCCAGAGGAACATCGCCGGCAAATGCTGTATTAAATCCGGCTATTTTACCGCCTCGTTTAATAATCTCGCGGCACACACCGAATATATAACGAGCCCAGCTGGCACGGGGAGCGTCTTCCTCGTTCAATCCAAACTCTACATAATCTTTTAAATCTATCGAATATGCGCGGACTTTATCCGTCCCATTAATTTTAAGTTCTGCAACCATTCCTTTATCGATAGCTCCCGGAAATACAAATCCACCATTGTAATCTGTATGCTCTCCTATTAAGTTTATACGACCGGGAGAGGCATATACCGACCCGGTAGAGCCATCAAAATGTTTGATAAAACGACTTCTTACAAATTCTATATCCATAATACTAAATTAAATAATTGTATAACTTATATGATTATTTCTCTCGAACCGAAAATTTAAACTGTGTATGACTTTCGAATTTTTCATGAGGGCGTAAGATAACGGAAGGATAATTTTCATGATTAGGACTATCTGGAAAATGTTGAGTTTCGAGACAGATAGCAGCTCTCATCGGATACCGTTTCCCATTTTTCCCGATAAAATTTCCTGTCATCCAATTGGCTGTATAAAGCTGTACACCGGGCTCTGTCGTAAAGACGTCCATCACGATCCCGGTTTTGGGCGAAACACACTCTGCACAAAATGAAAATTCACCGCTCCGCTTCTTATTCAAAATATAAGTATGATCGTAACCTTTTCCATAAACCAGTTGTTCAAACGGCTCGTTTATACGGCTACCGACTTCATAAAGTTTACGAAAATCCATCGGGGTTCCCTCTACCGCCGACTTCTCTCCGTAAGGTATAGCCGTATCATCGGTAGGTAAATAGTAATCGGCATCAATGCATAACAGATGATCACCGATGTAAGGATCTCCCGCACCCGACAAATTAAAATACGAATGGTTTGTCAGATTAACGATGGTAGGTTTATCGGTTTCTGCATAGTAAGTTATATCAACGGCATTATCGTCGGTTAATTTAAATATGACCTTCACTTGCAGATTTCCGGGAAACCCTTCTTCACCATCAAGAGACAATCGGGAAAATTCTATTGTTTGTTTATCCAATTGATTGGCATCCCAAACATGGAAGTTGAATCCTTTTACCCCTCCATGCAGGCTGTTAGGCCCATTGTTTATCGCTAATTTATCATACAAAACTCCATCGATCGTGAATTTCCCTTTTGCAATACGATTGGCATATCTACCACAAGTCGCTCCAAAATAAGGTTCCTCCGATGTAAGGTATTCCTGTATGTTATTATGCCCCGTAACCACGTCTATCATCGTCCCATTTTTATCGGGAACCATTAACGAAACGATACGAGCGCCATAATTAGTTAGGGTCAATTCGCACCCGTTTTTATTAACCAAGATATAGAGACCGGTTTGTTTACCATCGACTAAGCCTTGAAAATGTGTTGGATTCAATCCTGAAAGAGTCATATCCATATTCTTCTTTTTAAGGTTAACTAAATTTGTTGATTGTGTAAAGTTAACGTTATCTTTTTTTCTTCCAAAGATTTTTTTATGGTTTTGCATAAAATTATCAGAGAAGAAAAATTTTAACAGATTTTTTCACTACATATCCATTCTTTCGATTCACATCTGCATATCGAGCGATCCATAAACCCCGTGACGTAAACCTGTATCTGATTAAACATACTTATTGAAGTTTGCTCCCCTCATTTTTCCTTCGTTCTTAACACCTCTCATAGACTTGCACACAACCTCTAAATATCCCGGCTCTTATTCGTAAAATCCAGCCCGGTGCTTCGTCGAAACTTTGCCGGTCTGGATTTTTCCTATGTATTCGATAAATCCCGTAGACGAGAGCCTATTCTTTTATCCTCCATTATTATCTTATATTAATAATCTTATGGGTTTGAAGTGAAAGCCTCCATCGGGGGTGGCTCTTAATGTATTTGATAGCTGCGGTAAGATTGTTTTCATTTTTTATCTCATCATTGACATCACAAGGTTGCAAGCTACAAAAACACTCATAAGCTGTGGCGATTTTTTCATACGGTTCCATATCTTGTCCCTGATAAACGACTTTGATTTCATTCATACGCTGTATTTTCACAGGAATCGTTTTAGGAGAGCAAGTAATCCAATCGATCGACCGTTCCAAATCAGTATCTAATGCGATTGATCCGTTGGTTTCGATTTGGACAAATTTCCCGACTTCATGCAATCGGTCGACAAGCGAATGCGTAAGTTGTAAAGTGGGTTCCCCTCCTGTAATAACTACATGTTTCGCAGGATAATCAGAAATAGCCTTTACAATCTCTTCTTCTGTAAAAATAGTATAATCCTCATGTTTTGTATCACAGAAATCACAATGCAAATTACACCCCGCTAACCTCACAAAAATCGCAGCCGTACCTGTAAACACACCTTCACCCTGTAATGAGTAAAAAATTTCATTTACTTTCATCTGTCAATATTTTCATTTTCAAAATCGTCGATTTCGTAAATAGCCGTATTTCCACCACTTTCTTGAACTTTGGTTTTATAACATTCGGGAATCTGATCCGTAATCCATTTCGCTATGTTTTCAGCGGTCGGATTAAAAGGCAGCAATTCATTCAGATTCCCATGATCAAGATAGCCATGAATCTTATCTTTAATGTGTTTAAAGTCACAAACCATACCGTCTTGATTCAGTTCTTTCGCTTTACAATAAACCGTAATAATCCAGTTATGGCCATGTAATTTTTCACATTTACTTTCATATGAAAGGTGCAAAGAATGCGCGCCTGCAATTTCCATTGTCTTAGCTACGTAATACATTATAACTTAACCGTTTTATTCGTTATTAATCCTCGTATTCTGTCTGATCTTCAATCCCGGCATCCCGAAGAGCCTCTTTGCGTTCTACACAAGTACCGCATTTCCCGCAATGTTTCTCCCCTCCTTTGTAACAAGACCACGTTTCGGCATAGTTCAAATTCAACTTTTTCCCCCGACTGGCAATTTCTATTTTTGAAATATCGGTATAGGGAGCAAAGATGCCAATATTCTCATAAGTTCCCGAACGCATAGCTTTATCCATAGCTTGGATAAACCCCGATCGACAATCGGGATAAATAGCGTGGTCTCCGCCATGATTTGCAATGAGAACTTGTTTCAAGCCATTGCTTTCTGCGATACCGCAAGCAATTGATAACATAATGCCATTCCGAAACGGGACAACCGTACTTTTCATATTTTCATCGGCATAATGTCCCTCCGGTACAGAGTCGCTACCGTCCAACAACGAACTTCTGAAATATTCTTTCATAAACGCAAGAGGTATTACTATATGTTTTATTTTTAACCGCTCGCAATGAATACGAGCAAACGGTATTTCTTTATGGTTATGATTAGCTTCATAATCAAAAGAAACGGCTAATGCTATGCGGTCGGCATACTCATACAACAAAGTAATACTATCCATACCGCCAGATACTACGATCAACGAATCTTTCATATTTTCTATTCTTATATTCGATTGCAAAGATAATGAAAGGTAAGAGTAGGATAAAACGGACAAGTTCGTTTTTCGTACCTATTTTTGTATTTCTCACAAAGGGGGGGGACGTGCAAAGCCAGAGTTGAAACACGCTTTATTTAATTATTCAATGCAACCTATCTTTACAGGTTGTAAAGATAAATTAAATCCATATTCCTCTTATAGGATTTCTTGCGCAAGCCATTAAAAAAATCGCTATCTTTGTAGATACGAAGATGGGATGCGGTTCGGCATAGTCAAATCGGAA
>ERZ791878.870-NODE-870-length-16206-cov-2.499598_pt1 | contig 16206 bp, 9 predicted proteins | sample MGYA00510277_ERZ791878 | MGnify/ENA primary metagenome ERZ791878 (study PRJEB30046, sample SAMN00792094) | human gut metagenome | study: EMG produced TPA metagenomics assembly of the A metagenome-wide association study of gut microbiota in type 2...
CATCTGGGGGGATAAAAAATATAACAAAGGCTTTCCGAAGCGCGGCAAAACGGAGATTGCGCTCTGGTCTTACCGCTTGGAGGGCATCCATCCCGATACGAAACAGCCGTTTTCCTTTACCGCCAAGCCCGAAGGGGAGCCGTTTTCACTTTTTTCGGAAGAATTAACGGAATTGTAAGAAGTATCCTTTGCAATTTCCAGTAAGTTGGTATATAATATGGGAATATCAGAAGAAACCTACGGAGAAGAACCTGTATCGGTTCTTTTCTTTCCGGAATAAATTAGCAATCACAATCATTGATGGCTAACAAATTAAACCAAGGAAGGTGAATAGGATGCAGGAGAAATATACAAAAAAGGCCTTTGATGTGCTGCAAAGGGCAAAGGAGGCCGCAGCAAAGCTTGGCAATGAATATATCGGCACAGAGCATATTCTGCTTGGGCTGACATTGGTGCAGCAGAGCGTTGCCGCAAAGGCGTTGGAGGGGCAGAATGTGACCTACCATCAGGTGATGGAGCGCATTTGCGAAATGCAGGGGGAAAAGCAGAAATTTTATCTCCCCTTGGATATGACACCGCGCGCAAAGCGTGTGGTGGAGCGCAGCAAGCAGGAGGCGGTGCGTCTGGGGGCAAATTATGTCGGGACAGAGCATATTCTGCTGGCACTTCTGCGTGAACCGGATACGCTTGCCATCACGCTTTTGGAGGATTTGGGCGTAGATATTCAAACACTGTATGAGGATATCATGCTGCTTCTGGGTGAAAGCGAGGCGCAGCCTGCCGGTGTGCAGGGGATGCACGAACGCCCGAAGGAGGAAATTTCCGAGACGGAAACACTGGATAAATTCAGCCGAGATATGACGGCACTGGCAAAGCAGGGAAAATTCGACCCGATTGTCGGCAGAGAGCAGGAGATTGAGCGTATCATTCGGATTCTGAGCCGCAGAACGAAGAATAACCCCTGCCTGATGGGTGACCCCGGTGTCGGGAAAACGGCGATTGTGGAGGGCCTGGCGCAGAAAATCAGTGATGGCAATGTGCCCGATACCCTGCGGCATAAGCGGATTCTTTCTCTGGATTTGTCTGCTATGGTCGCAGGCTCGAAATATCGTGGGGAATTTGAGGAACGCATGAAAAAGGCACTGGAGGATGTAAAGGCGGCAGGCAATATCATTCTTTTCATTGATGAAATCCATACCGTCATCGGGGCAGGTGCGGCAGAGGGCGCGATTGATGCCTCGAATATTCTCAAGCCTGCTCTGGCAAGAGGGGAAATTCAGCTGATTGGCGCAACCACTCTTGAGGAATACCGCAAGCATATTGAAAAGGATGCCGCCTTTGAGCGGCGGTTTCAGCCTGTGCGCGTGGAGGAGCCGACAGAAGCGGTTGCCGTGCAAATGCTGACAGCACTGAAGGACCCCTATGAAATGCACCATAGGGTACGCATTTCGGATGAAGCAATCGCGGCGGCGGTTAGGCTTTCCGCACGCTATGTAACGGAGCGATTCCTGCCGGATAAGGCAATCGACCTGATTGACGAAGCAGCCTCCTGTCTGCGTCGTTCTGCGTATACTGCGCCCACCTCCATCAAGGAGCTGGAGGCAAGAATTGCAGAGCTGGAGCAGGAAAAGGAGACTGCCATTAAGACAGAGGAATTTGAACAGGCGGCGGAAATCAAAAAGCTGCAGGATGGTCTGCGTACCAGTCTGAAGGCGGCAAAGCGCGCATGGGAATCCACGCATGACAGCGGCGAAATTGTGGTGACGGCAGATAATGTCGCAGAAATCGTTTCCCGTTGGACGGGAATCCCCGTGCAGAGCATGCAGGAGGAGGAAAGTCAGCGTCTGCTCCATCTGGAGGAAGTTCTGCACAAAAGAGTCATCGGGCAGGACGAAGCAGTGAAGGCACTGGCAAAGGCTGTCCGCCGTGGGCGTGTCGGCTTGAAGGACCCCAACAGACCCATCGGCTCCTTTCTGTTCCTCGGTCCTACGGGTGTCGGCAAGACGGAGCTTTCCAAGGCACTGGCGGAAGCGCTTTTCGGGGACGAAAATGCCATGGTGCGGATTGATATGTCCGAATATATGGAAAAGCACAGCGTTTCCAGAATGGTCGGCTCTCCTCCGGGCTATGTCGGCTATGAGGAGGGCGGTCAGCTGAGCGAAAAGGTGCGCCGCAATCCTTATTCCGTTGTGCTGTTTGATGAAATCGAAAAGGCATCCCCTGAGGTATTCAATATTCTTTTGCAGGTTTTGGACGATGGACACATTACGGACGGGCAGGGCAGAAAGGTGGACTTCAAGAATACGGTTATCATCATGACCTCGAACGCAGGCGCGCGCAGCATTGCCGCCCCCAAGCGTCTGGGCTTTACGAGCGTGGAAACGCCCGAGCAGAGCTATGAAATGATGAAAAAGGGCGTGATGGATGAAATCAAGAACATCTTCAAGCCCGAATTTCTGAACCGTATTGATGATATTATCGTGTTCCATCCGCTGGAAAAGGAGGAAATCACGAGAATTGTGCGGCTTCTGACGGATGTGATGGCAAAGCGTGTAAAGGAAAATATGAATATTACGGTTTCCTTTACCAAAAAAGCAATCGAAAAAATTGCCGAGGAGGGCTATGATAAGGCGTATGGCGCAAGACCGCTGCGCCGAGCCATCCAGTCTAAGATTGAGGATGCCTTCGCGGAGGAATATCTTCTGGGCAATATCAAAGCGGGGGATAAGGTTTCCGTTGGTCTGAAAACGAATGGATTCAGCTTCCGCGTTGTGAAATAATACAGGATTTTATGCAAAAGATTTCAAAAAATTAGCTATACCTGCAATCTATTTTGTGTTATAATCATAACCGTAGTTTTATCCGCTGGCAGCGGAGCACAAACAAAGGTTCAAACGCCGGGAATCTCTTTTTTTCGGGTTTCTCGGGCGAGGCACAATAGAGAAGCGAGTGGAGGTACTGAAAATGGCAGTAATCGAAGAATTGATTAGACAGGAAGACAATGGCACAATCAGTTACGGCAATCATCTGATGGACGAAAAGAAGAAAGTCCTTGATTTTGAAGTGAGTGGTGACTTATATAAAATCAAAACCTTTAAGGAAATCACAAAGCTGGAAAAGAACGGTAAAATGCTGCTGGAAACAGTTCCCGGCGCAACCGTACATAATTTCACCGTAAACGAAAGAGGCGCAGAATTTACCGTTGAGGGGCTGGAGGATACACAGATTACCATGGAGCTGGAGCCTGATACAGAATATAAGATTTTGATTGACGATGTGAATGTCGGCAAGATGAAAACAAATCTGGCAGGCAAGGTAACCTTCAGCGTAGAGCTGGGTAAGGATACCCCTTCTGTTGCAATCGAAAAAATCGGCTGATAAAAAACAAAAAGGGACTGTAATCCGGTAGGTTGGATTGCAGTCCTTTTATTATAGAAAAGATACGATTGAGGGAATGCTATGAAAATCAAAACAGTCTATCAATGTACAAGCTGCGGATATCAAAGCCCGAAATGGGCAGGCAAATGCCCCGATTGCGGCGAATGGAATACCCTTGCGGAAACGGCGCAGGTCAAGGGTGGCGCAAAGGCGGCGAAGGCAGCACCGAAGCAGCCGGTTTCCCGCCTTTCGGAGGTGGAAACGGGCAGTGACCAACGCCTGCTGACAGGCATTGCGGAATTTGACCGCGTGATGGGCGGCGGCATTGTGCGCGATTCCGTCACCATCATCACCTCACCCCCCGGCGGCGGCAAATCCACCCTGAGTCTGATGGCGGCATCTGCGCTGGCAAAGCAGGGCTTTCGGGTGCTTTATGCATCGGGGGAGGAGAGTGACAGTCAGATTAAAAACCGTGCAGACCGTATTCTGGACACCATTGCGGAAAATATCTGGATTGTGGCGGACACCTCTATGGACAACGTATTGGACGCGATTCGGGAAATTGACCCCGATCTGATTATTCTGGACAGCATCCAGACCTTTTCTCTGGCGGAATTTTTGCCCTCGCGCGCAGGCAACCCGACGCAGACCATGGAATGTGCGTCTGCTCTGGTGGCGCAGGCAAAAAATAAAAGCCGTCCCAGAGCGGTGCTGATGATAGGGCAGATGAATAAAAGCGATGAAATCGCAGGTCTGCGTGCCTTGGAGCATCTGGTGGATGCGGTGCTTGTGCTGGAGGGCGAGGGTGCGGATGAGCTGCGGTGTCTGGTTGCAACGAAAAACCGCTTCGGCAGTACGGGCGAAATGGGCTTTTTCACTATGACAGAGGCAGGGCTTGCGTCCATCGAAAACCCCTCGGCTTATTTTGTAACGAAACGGGAGAGGGGCGATTCTGTTTCCGGCAGTGCGATTGCGGTTTTGAAGGAGGGCTCTCGTCCTGTCATTGCGGAAATCGAAAGTCTGGTTTCCCCTTCCTTCACGCCGTATCCCTCGCGCATCAGCGAAACCATGAAAAAGGATACCATGAATACGCTGATTTCCATTCTGGAGCAGAGGGGCGGCATTAAGCTCTATGATAAAAATGTTGTCATCAAGACCACAGGCGGTCTGTATCTGAAGGAGCAGGCGGCAAATCTTGCCGTGCTGATGAGCATTGCCTCCTCAGTTTATGATAAGCCGATTCCCTCGGATTGGGCATTTCTTGCCGATGTCGGGCTGACGGGTGAATTGAAGCGTGTCCCTTCTATGGAAAGCCGCATCAAGGAGCTGGACCGCATGGGCTTCAAGCAGGTTTTCATTCCTGCAGGCGGCATGCGGGAGCTGCATTTGGAGAATATCCGTGTGGTGGAAGCAAAATTTTTGTCACAACTTCTGAATCATGTCTTTGGGAAAAAAGGAAATGGATAAAGAATACAGTTTTTTGTCCACAATATAAAGACATAAGTATTTCTTATGGGTATTCGACACAATTTATGGTTTACGAATAGAAATTCCTGTATTATAATAGGGAGAAACTATGTTTTTCCAAGACAAGTCAAAAATGCTTTGACATTCAAAGCAATCTATACAAAAACCGAAAAAGGAGGTATCCCCCATGCAGAACGTAGAAATTAGAAAATTTAAAAAGGTTCTGGTTGCAAACCGTGGCGAAATTGCCATTCGTGTGTATCGTGCGCTGAATGAATTGGGCATTCAGACAGTAGGTATTTTCTCAAAGGAGGATAAATATGCGCTGTTCCGCACAAAAACCGATGAGGCTTATATGCTGAATCCCGAAAAAGGCCCTCTGGATGCATATCTGGATATCAAAAACATCATCAAAATTGCAAAAGCAAAAGGTGTAGATGCGATCCATCCCGGATATGGGTTCCTTTCCGAAAATCCCGAATTTGTTGAGGCATGCGAAAAAGAGGGGATTGCTTTTATCGGCCCCAATGTAGATGTCATGTATAAAATGGGGGATAAGATTTCTTCCAAGAAAATGGCAATCGAATGCAATGTTCCCATCATCCCCGGTGTTGACCATGCAGTCAGAAGTCTGGATGAGGTAATGGAGGTTGCCCGGAAGGTCGGCTATCCCGTTATGCTGAAGGCATCCAACGGCGGCGGCGGTCGCGGTATGCGTATTGTAAATTCCGAAGAGGAAATGCCCAAGGAATTTGAAGAAGCAAGAAACGAAGCAAAGAAGGCCTTCGGTGATGATAAAATTTTCGTAGAAAAATATCTGCGTGACCCCAAGCATATCGAAGTACAGGTGCTTGGCGATAAATACGGCAATGTGGTGCATCTGTTTGACCGTGACTGTTCCGTGCAGAGAAGACACCAGAAGGTAATCGAATTTGCGCCTGCCTTTACCGTAAGCCAGCCTGTCAGAGAAAAAATTCTGGCGGATGCAGTGCGTCTGTCCAAGCATGTAGGCTATAAGAACGCCGGCACACTGGAATTTCTGGTGGATGCCGATGAAAACTACTACTTCATCGAAATGAACCCTCGTATTCAGGTAGAGCATACCGTTTCCGAGGAGGTAACCGGCATTGATATCGTACAGGCACAGATTCTGATTGAGGAGGGCTATCCTCTGAGTGCGCCCGAAATCGGCATTTCCTCTCAGGAGGATGTACACTGCAACGGCTATTCCGTGCAGCTGCGTATCACAACGGAAGACCCTGCAAACAATTTCATGCCCGATACAGGCAAGATTAACGTATATCGTTCCCCTGCCGGCAACGGTATCCGTCTGGATGGCGGCACAGCCCACACAGGCGCAGAGGTTACTCCTTATTATGACAGCCTGCTGGTTAAGATTATCGCGCATGACAGAACCTTTAAGGGCGTGACCAATAAGGCAATTCGTGCGATTAAGGAAACCCGTATCCGCGGCGTAAAAACAAATATTCCTTTCCTCATCAATGTTTTGCAGAGCGAAACATGGAGTGAAGGGAAATGTACAACAACCTTTATCGAAAAAACACCTGAACTGTTCCGCTTCATTCCCGGAAAGGACAGAGCAAGCAAGATTGCGGAATTTATCGGCAACCAGATTGTCAATGAATCCAAGGGACAGAAGCCGCAGTTTGACCCCATCGTTGTGCCCTCCTTCGGCAAGACCGAAAATGGCAAAACCATTGAGGTTCCCGGTGCAAGGGATACCTTCCTCAAGATGGGCGCAAAGGCATATACACAGTCCCTTTTGAAGGAAAAACGCCTGCTGGTAACAGATACCTCCATGCGTGACGCACATCAGTCCCTGATGGCAACCAGACTGCGTACCAATGACCTGATGGCCGCTGCACCCGCAACAAATATGGCAATGGCAAATGCCTTCTCCGTAGAAGCATGGGGCGGCGCAACCTTTGACGTTGCGTATCGTTTCCTCAAGGAATCCCCTTGGGTGCGCCTGCAGCAGCTGAGAGCGGCAATGCCCAATACACTGATTCAGATGCTCCTGCGTGCATCCAACGCAGTCGGCTATGCAAACTACCCCGATAACGTGGTGCAGAAATTCATTGAGGTTTCCGCAGAACGCGGCATTGATGTGTTCCGTATTTTCGATTCCCTCAACTGGGTGGAAAATATGAAGATGCCCATCGAGGTTGCGCTGAATACAGGCAAAATCGTAGAAGGCTCCATCTGCTACACAGGGGATATCTTAGACCCTAACGAAACAAAATATACACTGGATTACTATATCAGAAAAGCAAAAGAGCTGGAGGCTATGGGCTGTCACATCTTCGCAATCAAGGATATGGCAGGTCTGCTGAAGCCCTATGCGGCGAAGGAGCTGTTCAGCACACTGAAAAAAGAACTTCACATTCCTCTGCACCTGCATACACACGATACCACAGGCAACGGTGTCAGCACCGTTCTGATGGCGGCAGAGGCAGGCGTGGATATTGTTGACCTTGCAATCCAGTCCATGTCCTCTCTGACCTCTCAGCCCTCCATGAACGCTGTTGTGGAAGCGCTGAAGGGCACAGAAAGAGATACCGGTCTGAATACCGAACAGCTGATTGAGCTGAGCCATTATTATCAGGGCGTGCGTCAGATTTTCACAGGCTTTGAAAGTGAAATGAAGACACCCAATACGGAAATCTATAAATACGAAATCCCCGGCGGTCAGTATTCCAACCTGCTGGCACAGGTTAAGGCAATGGGCTCCGCCGACCAGTTCGAGGAAATCAAGCACCTGTATAAGGATGCGAATGACCTTCTGGGCAACATCGTTAAGGTAACACCCTCCTCCAAGGTTGTTGGCGATATGGCAATCTTCATGTCTAAAAACGGACTGACAAAGGATAACATCATGACAGAAGGGGCGGAGGTTTCCTATCCGGATTCCGTTGTGGATTACTTCCTTGGCAACATCGGTCAGCCTGAGGGCGGCTTCCCTGCGGATTTGCAGAAAATCGTACTGAAAGGGCAGAAGCCCATCGAGGGCAGAGCAGGCGCACTGCTTCCTCCTGCGGATTGGGAAGCTATCGAAAAGCATCTGCATGAAGCACATGCCCTGAAGAAGGTGAACCCCAGAAATGTGCTTTCCTATGCACTGTATCCTAAGGTATATGATGACTATGTAAACCATGAGGAGGTTTATACAGACGTATCCAAGCTGAGCAGTGATGTATTCTTCTTCGGTCTGGCGAAGGGCGAAGAAACCTCTATCGAAATCGGCGAGGGTAAGGATATTCTGATTAAATATATCGATATGACAGAGCCCAACACAGAGGGTATCCGCACACTGACCTTTGAAATCAACGGCGTAATGCGTGAAATTAAGGTTCTGGATAAGCACCTTGAGGTAAAGAGCGACGGTAAGCTGAAGGCAGATAAAAATAATCCCTTCCACCTTGGCTCCTCCATCCCCGGCACCGTTTCCAAGATTCTGGTGAAGGAGGGCGAGGAGGTTAAGAAGAACCAGCCTCTGCTGACGGTTGAAGCAATGAAGATGGAAACCTCCATTGTTGCAAATCAGGACGGCGTGATTGATAAGATTTATGTAAAAGAGGGCGAACAGGTAAATCAGGGCGATTTGCTGGTTTCCTTCGTACAGGAGGGCTGATATTTTTCAGTCGGTATAAAAATAACGAAGCTATGGCACAATCCTTTATGGGTTGTGCCTTTTTCATGGGCTGATTTTTTATAGAAAAAAATTGTTCCGAGAAAAAAAGTATGCTATGATAAATTTATGATTTGACGAACCCTGATGAAGAAGAAAGGATGTAGCAGATGAATTGGAAAGACCGTTTTTCCGGCAGGCTTCTGTCTGCGGATGAGGCTGTGCGGCAGATTCGCTCCGGCGAGACCATCTCTATTGCGCACGTTGGTTCCGAGCCGTATGCGCTGGTGGATGCACTGGCACGCAATGCGGATGCCCTTACAGATGTGGATATGCACTTCATGCTTTCCCTCAGAAAGGAGGAGCCGCATATCGCGAAGGGGATGGAAAAGCATCTGCGCTTTTTCGGCTATTTTCTGGGCGGCAGTACAAGAGGGGCAGTTGCGGAGAGCAGAGCGGAATATCTGCCTTGCTTTTTCCATCTTTATCCCCGCATGCTCAGAGAACGTGGCGGCGTGGATGTGCTTCTGATTTCCGTTTCCGAGCCGGATGCGCATGGCTATTGCTCCATGGGGCCGGGGATTGACCATCTGCCTGCCTTTCGGGATTCCGCAAAGCTTGTAATTGCGCAGATGAACCGCAATCTACCGCGCGTGATGGGGGATTCCTTCATTCATTTGAGAGATATTGATATCATCGTAGAGGAGGACAGACCCATGCTGACCCTCGCACCGCCGACAATTACGGAGGTTGAGCAGAAAATAGGGGAATACTGTGCATCTCTCGTGCAGGATGGGGATACGATTCAGCTTGGCATTGGCGGTATTCCCGATGCCGTTGTGACCTTTTTAAAGGATAAAAAGGATTTGGGTCTGCATACCGAAATGGTAGCGGATGGTATTATCGACTTGATTGAAGCAGGTGTCATCAATAATAAAAAGAAAACACTGCATCGCGGCAAAAGCATTGCGACCTTCGCGGCAGGCACGCAGAGATTGTATGATTTTCTGGATAATAACCCCTGCTTTGAGCTGCATGGGGTGGAGCATGTCAATAACCCCTATGTGATTGCACAGAATGATAACATGGTTTCCATCAATTCCGCCATTCAGGTTGATTTGATGGGGCAGGTCAATGCGGAGGTAGTGAAGGGGATGCAGTTCAGCGGTGTCGGCGGACAGGTGGACTTCATCCGCGGCGCAACGATGAGTAAGGGCGGCAGAGCCATCATTGCCTTGCCTTCCACGGCGGCAGGCGGAAAAATTTCCAAAATCGTGCCGTTTATCGACCATGGCGCAGTGGTAACAACCCCAAGAACAGAAATTGATTATGTGGTAACGGAATACGGCATTGCAAAGCTTTGGGGCAGAAGCCTCAAGGAGCGGGCAAGGGCGCTGATTTCGATTGCACACCCCGATTTCCGCCCGATGCTTGCAGAGGAATACGAAAAACGCTTTGGCAGACCCTTAGATTAAAAAAACGCATGAAAAAAAGCACATCATTTTCGATGTGCTTTAGATTATAGACAAAATTATTTTGATGCCGCGGAAGGGTTTGGGAAACGAAGCGTTTCCCAACTGAAATCCGCAGGCGGAATTCAGTTCCGCCGAGGAAAACAGCGGGTTTCAAGGCTTTTCAGCCGATGGAACTCGTCTGTTTATTCTTCTGTTTCAACAAGTCGAAAGCCTGCTTTCGACTTAATTTTTTATTTTCCGATGGATTTTCTGTATTCCTCTACTTCCTCGTCTGTCAGAGGCTCCAGCTCCTTGGGGTCCATCCATCTTACCCAGATGCGATCCTGCATTGCCTTGATATCCAGAGGGGTATCGAAGTTATCCTTATCAATGGGAATTACTGTATCATTATCCCCGTTGAACATGATTTCAAAGGGCTTGAATACACCATCCTCAAATACAAGCATATCGGAAGAATATACATTCAGTGCGCCTGCTTCGCTCAGAAGATGCTTTTCCAGTGCTTCCAGATTGGGGAAGGTAACAACCATCCAGTCTCCCTTCATATCGGAATAATCGAACAGCTGCAAGCCGTGGAAATCGATTTCCTCGTTGCCGCTTGCGCCCTTGTCATCATCCGCTTTGCCCTTCATGGCAACAGGTGTGCCGTTTTTGCCGTCCTTCAGAATTTCGGTTCCGGGGATGAAAGCATTCACGAATTTATTGATTTCATTGGTTCTAAACTGAGAACGAACCTGCGCAATGATACCGTAATCGCTGCTGTCATAGCAGATAGAAGCAACCTCATTCCAGAATTCACTTAATGTTTTGACCATTTCTATTACCTCCATATCAACTTTCATTACCTCATATCATACTAGCATTGTGTTCATTCTGTCAATAGATATTCATTCGGTCGGCTGATTTGAAAGTAATGCGCCGGCACCTTTCCGCTGAAAACCAGATCGGCAAGCATAATTTTTCTCTCTAATGTAATATCCTCCCGGTACAGCGGATTGACAATCCGAAGCTCTAAATGTACCGCAAGCCAGATTTTGTAGTTGATCTGATTGATGCCGACGGAGGAAAACGCCGTTTCATAATCCACCCTGACCGCACCCATAGGCAGAAGGGTGAAGGGGATTTTCGGCCCCTTATTGGCAAGAAGCCCCCAATGCGTTGCCGCGCCAAGCGGAATGGGAATAACCTCCTTGGGCAGTTCATCTAGCTGCTTTGTGATGTCGCGGCTCAGCAGGGCGCAGAATTGGTTTACGCATGTGGTGTTGGCGGTGTAGCTTTCGCCATCCGCCCCCTTCTGCAAAAGCGCGCTTGCATCTAATTCCATACGCGCAAGTGCATTTGCCGCCGCCTCGTCGATAATCCGATTTGCCGCCGCTTTGCACTGCATGTGCGAGATTTCCTTCAGGGGCGGCAGAAGGCTTTTTTCCAGAAGGAAAAAACAGAGAACCGTCAGCAGAGCAGGCAGGAGAAGGGGCAGAAATTTCTTCTTTTTTCGGTTTCGTTTTCTTTTTCGCATTGTCCGCTCCCTCCCTCTGCAATGATATGAGTGAGAAGGGCGAAGCATGCCTTTTCCTTGATTTCGGGGCTTTTTTTGCAATGTTAAAGAAAAATTAAACAAAGGTTATAGTAGAAATAAGCATGTTTTTGTGAAAATGTCTTTCTTTTGCGGTGAAATTTTGGTATAATCAAAAAGTATAATCTTCGCAAAATGGCGGAATATGGATTTTGTTCCATCCGTTTTGATTACACATGGAAATAAACAGGAGGCTTGAAATATGAGTGAATCTCAACACAGAAGGGGAGACGCGCAGGACAGAACGGGCGTAAGACAGACACGCCCTTCCGGCACAAGGCAGGCACGCCCCTCCGGCGCAAACGGCACACGCCGACCATCCTCTTCCGGAAACCCGAAAAAACGCAGAAAGCGTAGAAAGAAGCGCTCGGTCAACAGCAGAATCGGGAAGGTTTTGCTGATTGTTGTCATCGTGATTGCCTTTGCGGTTGCAGGCGCAATTCTGGGTACGGTGTTCGGTATTCTGCAAAGCACGGATATGCTGAATACCTCCGATGTTCTGCCCGATTCCTATACCTCTGTCATCTATGATGCGGATGATAACGAGGTGGATAAGCTGCATGGCGAGGAAAACCGAGAATATGTGAAGCTTTCCGCAATCACAACCAATATGCAAAATGCAGTCATTGCGATTGAGGATCAGCGTTTTTATGAGCATAATGGTATTGATATCCGAGGGATTATGCGTGCGATGGCTGAAAATATTAAAACCATGAGCTTTTCGCAGGGTGCAAGTACGCTGACGCAGCAGGTGCTGAAAAATGAGGTGCTTGAGCGCGAAAAGAGCCTTTCCAGAAAGATAAAGGAGCAGTATCTGGCTGTTTCTCTGGAAAATGCGCTGAAAAAACAGCTTGGCTCAAAGGATGCGGCGAAGAAATATATTCTGGAGCTGTATCTGAACACGATACCGCTGCATCATGGTCTGCGTGGCGTAGAGGCGGCTTCTCAATATTATTTTGGCAAGCATGCCAGTGAGCTGACGCTGGCAGAGGCGGCAAGCATTGCGGGCATCACGAAAACCCCCAGTCTGTATGCGCCGGATATGAATGAGGAAGAAAGCCGCAAGCGTCAACTGACGGTTTTGCAGAAAATGCTGGATTTGGGCATGATTACGCAGGCGGAATATGACGAAGCCGCGGCAGAGGATATCTATGCACATCTGGTCTGCAAGGAGACTGCGGAGGAGGAAAGCAACGCAAAGCATAACTGGTTTGTCGAAGCAGCGGTACAGCAGATTAAGGCTGACCTGATGGAAAAGAAAAACATGACAGCCGCACAGGCATCCAATATGATTTACAGCGGCGGCTTGCAGATTCATACCACAATGGACGCTTCCATGCAGGAAACCGCAGAAGCTGCCATGAAGAATGATAATATGTTCCCGGCAGGGGATGGGAAGATGGATGTGACCTATCTGATTTCCGTTCTGGATACACAGAACCCCGATGAAAGCAGCAATCAGTCGCATTATGAAAAGAAAACAACCGTTACCTCGCAGGAGGAGGCAGATGCCTTTGTTGCATCCGTGAAGGAGGAGCTTCTGGATGAAACGCATACCTTAGTTCTGGATAAGCTGACGGTTTCTAAATCCCTGCAGGCGGCAATGGTCATTATGGATCAGAGCAACGGCGAAGTAAAGGCGATTGTCGGCGGACGCGGCGAAAAGCCCGGTGATTCCGTATTCAACCGTGCGACACAGGCACTGCGTCAGCAGGGCTCGACGATGAAGCCCTTGGCGGCGTATGCCCCCGCGATTGATACGGGACTGCTGATGCCCGGCTCCATCATCATTGATGAGCCTGTTACCTACGGCGGCTGGTCTCCTAAAAACTGGGATGGCAAATATATCGGGCCTACCACAGTGCGGCAGGGTATCTGGCACTCCATGAACGTGCTGGCGGTTAAGACCTTTATGATGGTCGGCGCGGATACGGCTTATCAGTATCTGCTGGACTTTGGCTTTACCACGATTGATGAACGGGATAAGGCGGCAACAACGGCACTCGGCGGTCTGACACAGGGCGTTTCCGTTCTGGAGCAGACGGCGGCCTATGCAACCATTGCCAACGGCGGCACCTATTATGAGCCGATGTTCTATAGCGTGGTGTATGACCATGACGGCAACGTGCTTCTGGATAATTCCGAACAGGAAACACATCGGGTGCTGAAGGAAACAACCGCCTTCCTGCTGACGGATATGATGCGTGATGTTATCACGAAGGGTACCGGTACGAAGGCAGCCATCAGCGGCATGAATGTTGCAGGTAAAACAGGTACCACCAATGATACCGTTGACCTGACCTTCTATGGCTATACGCCTTACTATACCGCCGGTATCTGGATGGGGTATGACAGCCAGAAGGAGATTATAAATGCAAATAACGCCCATCTGCGCATCTGGAGCTCGGTTATGAGCCAGATTCATTATGATAAGGGACTGAAGAATAAGGAGTTTAAAAAACCGGATGGCTTGACAACACGTTCTATCTGCTCTGCATCCGGCATGACACCTTCTTCTCTTTGCAACAGTGATTACTATGGCTATGGTGTAACGAGTGACTATGTTACAACGGATTTCAAGGGCAGCACAGGCGGCGGCACCTGCACGATGCACAAATCCTATACGATTTGCAGCGAAACAGGCAAGCTTGCGGGCGCAACCTGCCCGACCATAAATGTGGTTTTGGCGGTCAACAGTGACGGTACGATTAAGGGCAAGCCCTCTAAGGTTCCCGAAGGCAAGCTGGATATCAATATCAGCGCAACCTGCGATTCTGCGCATGTGAGCAGCGGTGATGATGATACCAACAGCACAGACCCCGGCACAACAGACCCCGGCAATGGACAGAACCCTGAGGATAACCTCTGGAATAATGAGGACTTCGGGATTCAATAAATAATAATTTACATTTAGGAGAATTCAAATGAGCGAACAGAATATTTTAGCAACAATTGACGGCGTAAACATTACAGATGCGGATTTGGACGCATATATTGCGAATCTGCCGAAGGAGCAGCAGGCGTATGCGGCATATCCCCAGTTCAGAGAGCACGCACTGAAGCAGCTTCTGGCATTCCATCTGTATGCAAAGATGGCAGAAGAAGAAAAAATGGATGAAACCGATGAATTTAAAGCCATGATGGAACGGGCAAGAAAGGATATCCTTGCCCAGCTTGCCATCAACAGCGTTTTGAAGGATATCACTGTAACAGATGAAGAAATGCAGGCGTTCTACAAAGAAAACCCCCAGCATTTTGAAAAGGGCGAAACCGTACATGCAAAGCATATCCTGGTGGATTCCGAAGAAAAAGCACAGGATATCATGAACAAAATCACCGCAGGGGATATCTATTTTGAGGATGCCGCGAAGGAATTTTCCTCCTGCCCCTCCAATGCGCAGGGCGGTGACCTTGGCGAATTCGGCAAGGGTCAGATGGTTCCGGAGTTCGATCAGGCGGTATTTGCGGCTGAGGTTGGCAAGGTAGTTGGCCCTGTAAAGACCCAGTTCGGCTATCATCTGATTAAGGTTGAGGATAAGAAGGACGCATCTGTAACCCCCTTCGATGAGGTGAAGGAACAGATTCGTGCAAATCTGCTGCAGCAGAAGCAGAATCAGGCTTATACCGAAAAGTATAAGGAGCTGCACGATAAATACATGAAATAAGCGCATAGCAAAAGCCCCTCTGAAAAGAGGGGCTTCATTTGTGTTCTATTTTTATTCCATTAGGCTTATTCCTTTAAGCCCTCCAATGCGTTTCTGGCATTGCCAATCTGATTGGAATCGGGGTAATCACTGATAATCTTGTTGTAATATTTCTTTGCGCTTGCCGTATCTTTTTCTCCCTCTGCAATCTGTCCCAGATAGTAATAGATGTCATCCACAAAGTTTTCGTTGCTTGCGTATTTCAAGGCTGTTTCCAGATCGGTCTTTGCCTCTGTCATGTTTTTGCTTAGGAAATCACTTTTTCCTTTGGTGTAGTAGGCATCTGCCGCCTTGGGGTAAAGCTCCGCCTTCAGAGAATTATATTTCGCCAAATCATCATCACTAAATCCAACCGTATCAATGGATTCAAAGGTGGTGATGCAGGCTTCATAATCGCCGTCTGTCATCTGCGATACTGCCGTTTCCAGCAATTCCAGATTCGCCTGCTTATTTTCCTCGCTACGCAGCTGCTTGTTTTCCTTTTGCAGCTTTTGCAGTTCTGTCCGCATTTCCAGAACCTCCTCCGGTGTCATATTGGTTTCACCGGAATAATTTTCAACAGCGGTCTGCAATTCCTTGATTTTTGCATCCTTATCCTCATTTAGCGCAGGCACAATCAGCACCAGAATCACCAGAGCTGAAATCACAAGCCCGATTACAAAGGCAATCATGTTGTGCTTTTCCAGAACGCTGCTGCTTCTGTCCTTGCGCTTATAGCCGGGAAGGGGCGGATTGCTGTCTGTTTTGACTGCCGCAGAGGCTTTATTTTTGTCTCCCTTTTTCAGAGTGGGAGAGGGCACATTGCCAATCAGCTGTGCATAATGCAGGGCAAGAGGATTGCGAATATCCCGTTTCAGCACGATTTCATTAAAATGCAGTGCGCGCTTAAGATTTTTATCCTCAATGCAGCAAAGCGTCATCAGGTTATAGGCATCAATGAAATTCGGGTTATTGTCAATG
>ERZ791878.897-NODE-897-length-15736-cov-2.381226_pt1 | contig 15736 bp, 19 predicted proteins | sample MGYA00510277_ERZ791878 | MGnify/ENA primary metagenome ERZ791878 (study PRJEB30046, sample SAMN00792094) | human gut metagenome | study: EMG produced TPA metagenomics assembly of the A metagenome-wide association study of gut microbiota in type 2...
AAGTTTTGTCTTTTTATCCAATACATACACCAAACATATACAAACCGATGGCGTAAGCCCAAAACCGAGATAGTTCGATACTATATTTAACCAACGAAATTTCTTTGGTAAACCATCCACTTTTAATGTAACAACTTCTAATAATGAAATCAGTGCAATCAATCCAAACGCAAATAAAAATCCACGCTTTTGTTTTTTATTTAACGATTCACTCAATCGCGTCAAAACGCACATGAAACAAAGAACGAAAATATCAATTGTCGTTAATACGTAAAAATATCCATTCATCACTCGCTATCCCATTCCTTATATATACGTCTAAATACAATTGGACTGTTCTTTTTCAAATACTCTTTTTGAAGCCAATCCAAATACGTTCCTGGACTAATAATACCGCGTATGCTCAATACATCCGCACCTAACGTTCCCAAAACCAAATCGGTAAAAGAAGCACAATTATCACCCAACGCCCAGTAAATATGGAATTTACCACTCTTGACCTTATATAACTTTGCTCCCGTACGATAATGCAGACGACTTGGATAATCCATTTCATATTCACTAAAACGATCATACCCATCTTCTTTTTCAATCTTTGTATACCAACGATAGCCATTTTGACGAATTTTTTCAATTTCTTTTTCAATCAACGCATTCTGTTTTGACGTTGTATAAATACCATATTCAAAAATGGAATTATTCTCTGCCGAAATCATATTCGGAATGTATTTTTCGAGTGGCACCGTAAAGAAAATGCCATCCCCAATCGTTTGATTTAAATGAAAGGAATCACTATCATAATTTCCATAACTATAGACAATATCGTCATACGCAAAACAGATGTGCCCTACCTTTTGAAAGCCCTTGGGTCCTACATGGACAATCACCTTTAAGCGAACAACCTCATCCTTCTTATACGTATTTAAATCTTCTGGCTTACCATCCTCTAAATACCGGTTGATACTTGCCAAAGCCGCATCTGGAACGAAAGCACAAAGAAAAGCCGGAAGTGTGATTCTTACTTTTCGTTTCCATTTATACTTTGTTAAAGGATTGATTCCTTCATATCCATCCCCTAAATAACGCGTACCTAAGATCATAAAGTAAATGCCAAAAGCACGCATTAAAAGATCCGTATGAAAGTCTGGATTCAATAATAAATAGAAGCCAAAGAAAATATAAATAAAGCTAAACACAAAGTTAAAGAAGTTTCCTTTAATATGATTGGTTTGATTAATCACAAGCTGAACAAAACAGGCAAAGCCACAAAGAATACAATATCCGCCAAAGTTTACTCGCAAAATCCATTGTGGAAGATACCGAAAGTTCATTAAGAAAAACATAAACGCAAAGGATAATATGGAAAAGAAAAAATCTTTATTCATTTTATTCTTCACAAAGCGAATAAATAAAACTACGCCATTGACACATAAAAATACAATAGATGTGATTAAGATTCCTGTAAAAATACGATTGGGAATCCATATCATGATGGCTCCCGCAACCATTAATATGGTTCCAATCACAAAGTTCATAGCTACATCATAGAACATAGACTACCTCCAGTTGGATTGTATACACAAAAAGCTGCCTTCATCCACACGAACGATTCCCTTTTTTTCTGTTAAAGAATTACTTGTCGTATATATTTCTTCGATATGAATCCGTCTTTTATCTAATGGATATAAAAATCCCGATAAAGAAAGCACACCTTCTTGAATCGGATAAAACGAAATATGATGATACGAATCATCAATTTCATGAACACCCACATTCATAACAGATATTTTTTGGTGCTCATCGATTAACACTACATTTTGAAAACGATACATCGCCAAGCGAATATTCGCAATCGTATGATCAATTCTTCCTTGCATGGCCCCATATAAATAGATCGTATCATAATCTTTACATAAACGAATCGCAAGCTCTGAATCCGTTTCATCCTTCATAATGGGATGCCTTTCGATTGGACACGTGATTCGTTTAAAATCCGCTTCACTTAAAGAATCAAAGTCTCCCACAGCCATTTTAATCGGAAAACCCTGATCTATAATTTTTAATGCACCAGCATCAACACCGATATAATCACAATTTTCAATTTTTGGCACAACATCAACGAGTGGTGTAATTAAAACCGCACAAGTCATTTATTCAAGCATACCTTCAATCGTCTTTGCGATATCATTTTTAAATACGTAGCTTCCCGCAACCAATGTGTCGCAACCTGCATTTAATGCCAATCTAAACGTATCCTGGTTGATACCACCATCAATTTCAATACGATATGAAAGGTTCAATGCTTCACGCTTTTCTTTTAACCACTCTACTTTTTTAAGCATGTCGGCCATAAATTTCTGGCCACCAAAACCAGGCTCAACACTCATAATTAAAACAAGATCACAAGATTTAAGTACACTTTCAAAAGGTTCAATGGCCGTATTTGGTTTTACGACAATACCACCTTTCGCACTCAAACCATGAATTTCATCCAATAACTTCTGAATACGCGTCAAATCATTATTCAAAGCTTCTGTATGGAAAGTTACTAGATCCGCTCCATTTTTAATAAAGATAGGTGCGTATGTTTCTGGGTCTTCTACCATTAAATGCACATCCATAAACAATGGACAAGCCTTCTTAAAACCTCTTAAAATATCAGGTCCAAACGTTAAATTCGGTACGAAATGACCGTCCATCACATCAAAGTGTAACCACTCTGCTTTAGATTCTTTTAAAATTTCTAATTGTGCACTCACATTGGCATAATCCAAAGATAAAATTGAAGGTGCAATCACAATTGAATTCATAGTTTTTTACCTCTTTCTTCCATAATATTTTTATAATCCTCATAAACGGATGGATTGATTTCTCCATTCTCAACAGCCTCTTTGATTTTACAATCCGGCTCATTCAAGTGCCTGCAGTCTTTAAAACGACAAGTATGAATGTATGGTTTAAAATCCAAAATACACGCATCTAAATGCGAAGTATCTAATCTTGTAAAATCTAAGCTTGAAAATCCAGGCGTATCCGCCACTAAGCCATCACACACATGGTGTAACTGGCAATAGCGTGTCGTATGTTTACCACGACCTAAAGCTTTAGAGATGGCTTGTGTCTGTAATTCAAAATCAGGATTTAGACGATTCAATAAAGAACTTTTTCCCGCACCCGACTGACCACATAAAACAGACACTTTTCCATTTAAGATTTCCTGTAATTCTTTATCATCACTACCAGGATTGGAGAAAACCACGTCATATCCCGCCTTTTTATATTTTTCAAGATCCGCCAAAATTTCTTCGGGTTGATCCAATAAATCAAGTTTGGTCACACAAATCACCGGTTTGACACCCGCTAAGCCTACTAAGAAGATCAAACGATTTAATAAGTGACAAGAATAGTCCGGATCTTTTAAACTCGTGACAATCAAAGCCTGATCTACATTGGCTATGGCCGGTCTTAAAAGACGATTTGTTCGTGGAAGAACTTTATGAATACGATATGAATCCTCAATCTTTTCGTATTCGACAAAATCCCCGACGACTGGCGCTTCATGCTGGCGCATCTTACCTCTTGGCTTGGCAATGATTTCTTCCTTTTCATTTTGAATCGTATATTGATTCGAAATAATTTTTATAATTCTTCCTTGCTGCATATTAATCATAATACAGTGTCACAACACTGTTTGTTCCTTCCTGTACATATTCAGTTCCAACATCTGGCGATACACTTATGACCTTATTGCTGCCCTGTCCATTTTCAATATGACTTAAGACAACCGCAATTCCTAAATCATTCAATTCATCTTTGGCATCCAATACGTCTTGACCAATCAAGTCCGAAGGAATCACAATCGAAGGATAGGTACTTACCACAAAAGTAATGGTTTCCTTACTGTCTGGATCAATACGTTTTCCTGGTGTTAAACCCTTTTGTTGTAAAACGATACCTGGATCCATATCTTTTGAGCCTTCATATTCCACTTCAATCTGCACATTTGGACAATTCTTTGCCAATTCATAAGCAGCCTCTGAATACGAGCCATCTGTAAAGTCTGGCACTAAATAGGTAGATCCTTTAGAAACGGTTAAAACAATTTTCGCATCATTTAAAATCACTTCACCCTCTTTATAAGAAGCTTTAATGACTTTTCCCTTTTCATACTTATCATTCGCCTTATAAACATACGTTACTCTTGAAGTATTAAAATGCGCATCCTGCAACACATCAATGGCCTCATCCGGTGTCAAATCCACTACATTCGGCATTGTTTGATAGCCTAGAAAGCCACTAATCTTAATTATGCCTGTAATGCTGGCAATGAGTACAAGTACAACAATGGAAATCACAACAGCAGCACTAATCATGACGGCTGGAATCCAATTTCGTTTTTTCTTCTCTTCTTTTTCAGACTCTTCATCTTCAAAATCAATATGCCCATTATCATATTTCATCAATTCTTGATTCGAACTTGCATCCACCTTGATACGCTTCATATCACGATATTCTATATCCATGCAATGCATTAAATCATAAAGCATTTCTTTACAAGATACATAACGGTCATCTAAATTTTTTGCGGTCGCCTTTAAAATAATATTTTCAACAGACTGCGGAATATCCGGATTGAAATCACGCACATAAGGCATTGGCTTACGTAAATGCTTGATCGCAATCTCTGTTGGTGTCTTTCCTGTAAAAGGAACGTGTCCTGTTAATAGTTCATAGAATACAATACCCAATGAATAGATATCCACTTGTGCATTTGGTTCTTTACCCTGTGTTGTTTCTGGCGCTAAATAATGGGCTGAACCCATAACCGTATTATTAAACGTTAGCTGTACAGAGCCATGGGCTACCGCAATCCCAAAATCTGTAATTTTAATCGTTCCATCGTCTTTTACCAACACATTTTGCGGCTTGATATCACGATGAATAATATTATGATCGTGCGCATGATCAATTGCACTGATCAATTGTTTCATAATACCAATGGCTTCATCCACATCTAAAGCTCCGCGCTGTGCAATCAAATCTTTTAAAGTTCGACCACGAATATATTCCATGACAATATAGTGCATACCTTCATATTCACCAACATCATATATATCTACAACATTTGGATGTGATAAACGACTCGCTGCACTTGCCTCACGCTGAAAGCGCACTAATGCCATCGCATCCCCACTTAATTTATCACGCAGAACTTTGATTGCCACAATACGATTTAATATCGTATCCTTTGCCTTATAGACATCCGCCATTCCACCCTGACCAATCAAAGACAAGATCTCATAGCGGTTCGCTATTTGTTCCATCATCATAGTTATTATTCTCCATCATTCTCCATTAAGATAACTGTGCAGTTATCATAACCACCTGATTGATTAGCTCTGGCAATCAGTGTTTCTGTTTTTTCCTGCAAAGAAAGACTCGAATCATGTACAATATCCGAAATCACTTTCTTTTCAACATATCCATGTAATCCATCACTTGAAACCAACAAATATTTATATGTATTTTCAATCTTATTGATATCAATACGGAAAACATGCCATACGCCTAAGGCATTTGTTAATGTATTTTTTTGTGGATGAGACTTTGCCTCATCTAAAGTGATCTTACCCTCTTTTAATAATTGGGCAATAACACTATGATCTTCGCTCATTTGAATCAATTCATTATTATAATCCGCATAGATTCTTGAGTCTCCCACATTAAAAATAAACGTCCCAATATGAGCTTTGATGACACCCACTGCCGTAGTCCCCATACCTCTTTCATTGGGATTCTTTAAGCTTTTTGAATAAATGAAATCATTCGCCTGATTTAAATTTTCACGAATCCAGTTGTCGACTTGACGATCTTTTTTAAATACAGGAGACTTCATAAAAGCTTCATACATCGTCATTACCGCTGTATGACTCGCCACTTCTCCTGCTTTTGCACCACCAATACCATCGCAGACAATGGCCATCCATTCATCATTGGCATTATGAGCGATGCAATAATCATCTTCATTTAATTGTCTTACAAGACCTACATCTGTATTCGCAAAAACTTTCATCCGCCTAAATTCCTTCCTTTTTAATTTCTTTGATTCTTAATTGTCCACATGCCGCATCGATATCGTTACCATGTTCTTTTCGAATCGTGCAACGAACATGATTCTTCATCAACAAATCATAAAAAACCATAGCTTCGTCGTGGCTTACCGATTTAAAGCCCTTTTCATCTACCGCATTGTATGGAATTAAGTTGACATATGCATTCATTCCATGAAGAAGCTTTGACAACTGTTTGGCATGTTCAGGACGATCATTAACGCCATTTAATAAAATATATTCAAAAGTCAAACGACGATTGTTTTCCTGACCATAATACTTAACAGCTTCCATCAACTCTTTTAATGGATATGCATGGTTGACGGGCATTAATTTATTACGCAATTCATCATTTGGCGCATGTAAACTAATGGCTAAATTGTATTGTGTATGTTCATTGGCAAAATCGTAGATTCTTGGAACAATACCACAAGTTGAAATTGTAATATGTCTAGAACCAATACCTAAACCACGATCATGGTTTACTGTTGCCAAAAAATTCATGACATTATCATAGTTATCAAAAGGCTCTCCTGTACCCATGACAACAATATGTGAAAGGCGCAAGTTATCTTTATCCAATTCTTTTTGAACATACATAACCTGGGCAACCATTTCACCACTTGTTAGATCTCTTTTTTTCTTTGTCAAACCACTTGCACAAAATGCACAGCCCATGTTGCAGCCAACCTGACTGGAAACACAAACACTGCGACCATAGTCAAAGACCATCATAACACTTTCAAGTAGTGCACCATCACTTGTTTTAAACAAGAATTTTGTTGTTCCATCATGTGAAACTTGTTTTTTTATTAACTCTAAAGGATTCACAATAAAATCTTTCTTTAAAATTTCTCTTGTTTCCTTTGATACATTGCTCATTTCATCAATGTCAAATACACGATTGCGATACAACCATTGAAAGATCTGATGTCCACGATACGATTTCCATCCGTGATCTAGGGCATATTCGCACATTTGATCATAATTTAAATTGTATAAACTTTCCAAAATAGCACCTCAATTTCTATCGTTCATTATATCATTTACGCACTAGTTTTGCCATATAGAAGCCATCTTGTCTTGTATCACTAAAAATGGTTTTTTCATCCACAAGACTAAACTCTTCATGTGCACGCAAAAATTTCTCAATTTGTTTTTCATTCTCTTTTTTATTCATCGTACAAGTGGAATAGACTAAGACTCCTCCCACCTTTACATATTGACATACATTATTCAGAATAGAATACTGCAACGGAATCAATGTATCCATATCTTCAGGGGCCATGTGTAATTTAATATCGGGCTTTCTGGATAATACGCCATAGCCAGAACAAGGAACATCACATAAGATACGATCATATAACACAGAACTTTTAAATGTTGTCGCATCTTGTACACCTGCATGTACAATATCAATGCCTAAGCGTTTGGCATCACTTTCAATCAAGTCTTTCCGATGTGCATGTAAATCATACGAATCAATATGACCTTGGTTATGCATCCTTTCGGCCATGGCCATAGTCTTTGTTCCTGGAGCTGCACAACAGTCTAGAATCCTTTCATTTTCCTTAGGATCCACAAATTTTGCAATCGCAAAACTCCCCTCATCTTGAGCACTCATATAACCTTTTTGATAATAGTCATGATGAAAATAATCATTCCCTGTATAAATATATAATGGATCTTGAACACACACAAATGGATCCAAATCAAAATCAGCTTCACGAGTCCTTAATGCATTTCGTCGAACATACATAGGTAATATATTTACACTTGCACTGGCCATCACTAAAGCTTTTTCTTGTCCATATTGAGAAACCCACATCTTATAAAGCCAATCTGGCAATGAATACTTTAAGGCTACATTATCTGTTTCAATCGGTTTGACCTTATGCAATACAGCATTTGTCAAACCCGCATATTTCACATTGATCTTTTTGGCAATATTGACCGCATCATTGACAATCGCATAGCTTGGGACTTTATCCAAAAACAACAACTGATATGTACTCATGGTCAATAATACATCCATTTTAGGGTTTAATTTATTCTTCACATACTTTGACCAGCATTCTTTACAATAACGATAATTCTGAATGGTTCCATAAAAAATGCGTGTAGCCAAAGCACGATCTTTTTCTTCCACTTCCTGTAAATGATTTCTTAAATATAAATTGGAATAGACTTTTTTATTCACAACTTCATCTAAGGCTTTCCATATCCATTTTCTCATTCTATTCCTCCATCATAATTGGATGCATATTCACATCCACAACCTGTTTTGTTTCATCCAAATAGTTTCGCACAACTTTGTGTAATAATTGATCATCCTTTGATTTTAGAATCAAGCGCACGCGATGCTTCTTTTGTTGCATACGAATTTCAATCGGACCTAAAACACGAATGGATGAAAAATATTCTTTCGCAACACTCGCCTGTTTATAAGCTTCCCTCAAATCAAAATGTGTAAATACTAAGGTACATAAATACACATAGGGTGGATACATCCCTAAATGGCGATAGCGCATTTCTTGATTGAAGAACATCTTATAATCATGCATTTGAACACATCGCATCACAAAATGATCCGGATCAAATGTTTGAATCATAACTTGTCCTTTTAGCTTTCCACGACCACTTCTTCCACTCGCCTGTTCTAACATTTCATATGCCGTCTCGCTTGCCCTATAGTCATTTCGACAAAGCGTGGCATCCGCATTTAAAATTCCAACTAAAGTCACTCTTTCAAAATCCAAGCCTTTAGCCACCATTTGCGTACCGATTAATAGATCTCCAGATTCTTCAAATTCTCTTAACAACTTTTCATGCGCATTCTTTCTTCGTGTACTATCTGCATCCATACGAACGACATGATGATCCTTAAAGATTTCTAAAATCTGTTCTTCCAAACGCTCTGTTCCCATACCGGCCTTAAAATAATTTTTAGAATGACAGCTTGGACATTCTTCCATAAATGGAAATTGTCTTCCACAACAATGACATACCAAGGCATTTTGATTTTTGTGGTAGGTTAAAGCCACTCCGCAATCTGGACATATGCGTACGTGTCCACAATCACTACAGCGAACAACGGGTAAATAGCCTCTTCGATTTAAAAGCAAGATCACTTGTTCATTTTTAAAAAGACGCTCATGAATAGCTTGAAGCAATGTTTCAGATAAGCCATTTGTGATTCTTTCCTTTTTCATATCTACCAAACAAATTTCCGGCATTTCATGAATGCGATTTTTAAGTTCAATCAATTCGTAGACGTTCTTATAAGCTCTTGCGTACGATTCTAAAGAAGGTGTCGCACTTGCCAATACGACTTTACACTTATGATAGGCAGCACGAAATAAGACGATATCGCGCGTATGATAGCGTGGTGTATTATCTTGTTTGTAGCTAGAATCGTGTTCTTCATCCATTAAAATCAAGCCCAAAGAAGAAAACGGCATAAAACAAGCACTCCGCGTACCTACAACGATATCGACTTTATGATCTTTTACTAAATTATATTGTTCTAGCTTTTCTTGCGCATTCAATCCTGAATGATAAATCGCAATCTTTTGTTTAAAGCGCGCCTGCACTCTTTGTATCATCATCGGTGTTAAACCTATTTCAGGAACAAGAAATAGAACTTGTTTTCCAGTCGATAATACATCTTCTGCCAATCGCAAAAAGACTTCGGTTTTACCAGAACCAGTCACGCCATGAAGTAAAGAGACCGTTTTATTGGTGTTTTGAATGGTTTCAATCGCCGACACTTGCTCAGAAGTTAAAGAATGTGTAACATCCGCAATTTCACTGACACAAGTATTGGAATCCTTGATTCTTTTTTCAAGAGTAATATAACCTTTATCCAATAATACCTTTGTGATGGATGGACTTACTTTTCTAAGTTCACTCATCTTACATGGATAGGAAAACATTTCAAGCACTTCTTTTTGTCTTGATGTCAAAGGTAAATCCGAATCATTCAATATCGCATAATCTTCATAGATAATTTTTGAATGCTTGCTAGAGGGACGCAAAGCTGGTGGCAGCATTGTTTTATAACAAGTCACTTTCGAACTCGCATAAAAATCAGCCATATAATTTGCCAATACCTTTAATTCGTTATTTAATAATGGCTTTTCATCTATGACTTCAATGACAGGTTTAATATTTTTAAAATCGCTTTCTACATCTACTTCTTCGACAAATCCTACAAGTGTACGATTGTTGAATTCAACACGGACTCGACATCCTACTTCAACATGACAATCACAAGAATATGTAAAGGTATTGCGTAGGCGATTGTATTCTACATATACATTAATCAGCATGTATCTATTATAACATCATTCTGGATTTGACATTGATATTTATTTCAGTATATTTATATTTAAGGAATTCATTATGTATATTATTAAAGGATTATTAAACATTATTGCGGGCATTCTCATTTGTTTTGTCAAAAGTCCCTTCGACAACAAAGTATTGAATATTTGTATATCCTTATTATTCTTTGTGAATGGAATCTTAGACATTCGAAAGGCCATTAAAAAACAGTAAAAGCACCAAAACGGTGCTTTTATACTTTTATCAAATTATAGGCCATACTTCCTTCTCATTTCTTGAATGGCTAGTTTTGCATCTTTCGTCTCTCCAATATCAATTTGGTATTCAGAAATCGCAATATTTTGGTACATTTCAAGTTTTTTAAACGTTGATTCATTCGTTTCATTGCATACGTCTGATATTTCAGAAGTGTTTTTTAATATTTGTGGCATAATATAATCTCCTTATTTTGACCTTATCATACCATGAATATTCATTAAATATTGTAAAGCTTGACTTGATACACCATTAAACTTACAGTCAGGTAAGCCTAAATAATAGCCCTGACCATAATGTACATGTAAGTTGCAGATACATTCTAATTCTTCTTGTGTCTCAATGCCTTCTGCAATTAGTTTCAATCCCATTTCATCACAATACTCTACCAATAGCTTCATCATACTTTGTTTAGATTTACTTAAATGAATATTACGTACCAGTTCAATGTCAGCTTTTAAATAATTGGGTGTTGTATTCACAACACGATTTAATCCGGAATAACCAGCTCCAACATCATCTAAAGCAATCTGATACCCTTGATCAATATAGTGATTCATAATGGATTGAAGCAACACATAGTTTTCAATGTCAGTTCTTTCCGTAATTTCAAAGAAAATATCTTCGACAAACCAAACTTTTCTAATTTTCGATTGGTAAAACCAGAAATAAAGTTAGAATCTTGAAAGATCTGTCCATCCACATTTAAGAATATTTTTGTTCCCAAAGGCTTATTCACGGATACCTCTAAAGCTTTATCTCGACAAAGCTTCTCTAGTTTCCATACATAGCCATACGCTTCAGCTACTTTAAATAATTCTTCTATATTCATGTACAATTCTTTATTTCCAATCCGACTTAACGATTCATAGGCTACGACTTGACATGTTTCTAAATCTACAATGGGTTGAAACACAGGATAAATAGCTTTTGTATCTAAAATCGTCAATAGTGCTTGTTTTTTCTTGTTCACGATTATGAGATTACCAAAGATTTATTAATGAATATACAAACTGAAATTAATTCTTTGTAAAATATGATACACTATTCTTAAGCATAGACACACTTAAAGGAAAATAATATTATGAAAACAATTCAAAGAACACTCGGGATTTTTATAATCCTTTTTTCCATGCTTATTTCACCGGTTCAGGCAAAGGAAAACACATCATCAAACTGGATGCAAAGTATTTCAGGAGATACAAAGCTTGGTGCATTACGATTCCAGGTACACATCATTCAGCCACACAATATGTTAGTTTGAGTCCAATCTTTCAATGTCAAGATACAGACATTAAAACACAACTAGAAAATGGCTATCGCTATTTAGATATACGCTTGGTTTTAAAGAATGATAATCTTATCTTGAAACACAACTTTGCCAAGTGTAAAAAAGAAAGATCTATATTTTCTACACCACTCACTTTAGATGATGTATTAGAGGATATTTATACTTTTCTAGACAAACATCCATCTGAAACCGTTATCTTTTGTGCGAAGAAAGAAAATAGGGGTATTTAAAGGAATATGATTGGCAGAAAAAGAATTACGGTATCTTCATTGTTGATTTTGCCAATCAAGAATTAGCACACAAAATTTATTTGACAAATTAAAAGAGTCAAAGCATTTTAATTCGCTTTGACTTTCTTTTGTCTTAATATCTCAAAACTAAATACAGCAGCAGCACTAGCTGAATCTAAGGCATTTCTAAAATCTCTACCATATTCTACGACAATATTTTGTTTGGAAGCTGCCGTAATGGTAGAACTAAGTCCTCTTAAAGCGCCGCCTAAACATAAACAAAAATCCGATTCAAACGTATAGTCATAGAGTCCTACGGCATCTTTTCTGTGTGCACAAAGAATTGGAAGATTATTCTTTTTACAATAGTCTACTAATTCTTCATCTGAATCTACAAAGTAGATTGGTAGCTTTTCAAAGGCACCGGCACTTGCCTTTAAAATGGTTTGTTCGGCAAAGCTCCAGTCTCGTTTTGGAAGAATCATCGCATCACATCCAGATGCATAGAGAGTTCTTGAAATACTTCCTAAATTATATGGATCTTCTACGCCGTCGATGTAACAAAGAAAACCATGGACATGTGTTTCAATAAGTTGAGGAATTTGTTTTTCTTCAGCTATAAGTAAAATACCACCATGTGTTTTACCTGTTGCGAGTTCATTGATTTCATCACGCGAACAAAAAACGACTTCACAACCGCAACTTTTGGCAATTTTAGCCAAATATCTTGTATCTTTTGTATTTTTTTTCTTATCAATATATAGTTTTTTACAATCTCGAGACCCTGCTTCTAATAGGGCTTTGCAGGAAATAGCCCCTTCAAATATTTTTTCCATACGACTATTATAATGGCTTTTATAATTTTTTTCTAGATGCTATTATATATGGTATGGAAGGAGTCTTACTTAAATGCATTTTAAATTAACCCAAGAAATGAAGCAGCGAATCATCGTTTATTCTACGTCTTTCATTATCGCAATCTTATTTTTTACAATATTGAATAAGTTTAAAGACATTAAACGAGCCATTCAGTTTATAATAACGATACTATTTCCTTTCCTTCTAGGAATTGGATTGGCGTTTATATTAAACAATCCGCAAAAATGGGTTGAAGATAAGTTACTACAGAATATTCCAATACATAAAAACCACAAAAGAATACTATCAACTGCTCTTGTGTTTATATTGACCATTGGATTCTTGATCTTATTTTTCTCCATTATAATTCCGAATACGATTGATTCTGTGCGACAATTTTCTAAAAACATTGCGGTTTATTCCGATACTTTAATTGGATACACAAAAGATTTTGCGTATAAATTAAACATTTCAGAAAAACAAGTTGAACAAATGTTGATCAATTTTGACGTCACAAAGAAAATCACAAGTGTAGTCACTGAATCGATTCCTAAAATCGCTTCTTACTCTTATGGATTTGTGAAAGGATTTGTTAACTTGATTTTAGCTTTCGTTTCCGCATTCTATATCTTATTGGACCGTGAAAAACTTGTTAAGGGCATAAAAAAGTTAAATTACTCATTATTTGATAAAAACTTTGCGAACTACTTAACTCTTTGGACAAATGACGCGAAGACTGTATTTGAACAATATATCGTAGGAAATATCATTGACTCATTTATTGTCGGTGTTATCTGTTACTTTGGTGCCTTAGTATTAAAACTACCCTACACAAGTATGATTGCCCTAATTATCGGTGTCACAAACATCATTCCCGTCTTTGGACCATTCTTAGGCGCTATTCCCGTCATCATTATCTTATGTTTGATTGACCCATTCTCAGCCTTGATTTTTGCAATCTTTATCTTCATCCTTCAACAATGCGATGGAAACATTATTAAACCAATTGTTCTTGGAGATAAACTAGGAATGTCAGGCTTCTGGATTTTATTCTCAGTTACTATTGGTGGTGCATTATTTGGCGTTGTTGGTATGTTTTTAGGTGTTCCAATCTTTGCGCTCATCTATGCAGGTGTACATGATTATATTCAAGTTCGATTAAGAAATAAAAAAATCACAATCAACGATAGAGCAGGAACTATTGATTAGTTTCCTGCTTTTTACGTGCAATTTTTGAAAAAATGTGTATACTTATGTAAGTTAGGAGGAACTACCTTTGAATTTTATAGACATTATTTTAGATACAATACACGATACATGGGCTATGCTCCCCTTATTGTATATTACTTATTGTATATTAGAAGTTTTCGAAAGAAAGAATACGCAAGACGATAAACTCTTCTTTGGACTACAAAGACTTGGACCTATTTTAGGCGCATTAGTAGGATTGATTCCCCAATGTGGATTTAGTATTCTAGCCGCTATGTTGTTTGTTCAAAATAACATTACCCTAGGAACTTTAGTCAGTGTTATGATTGCGACAAGTGATGAAGCCATTCCAATCCTTATTAGTAATCCTAAGATGTATTCATCTTTACTTGGTATTTTAGGATTAAAATTAGTTATCGCAATCGTTGTTGGATTATTTACTGATCATGTACTATTTCGCAATCAAAAAATCCTCCGCTTCGAAGATATGGAAGAAGAGGATTATGACGATGAAGAATACGAGGAAGAAGAAAGTTCAGGATCAAGCTGTCCATGTTGCTATCCTGAATATCCATTATGGATCAGTGCTCTATTACGATCTTTAAAGATTTATGTATTCATCTTTATTACTAGCTTTGTATTAACATTATTAATGGAGTTGATTGGAGAAAAAACACTATCTATGATCTTGCTTCAAGATAATTTATTCCAGCCAATCATTGCCGCACTATTCGGCTTTATTCCTAACTGTGCAGCTACAGTTGTTCTAACGCAGCTTTATACAGCTGGTGAATTATCCTTTGGATCCTTACTTGCAGGACTTGTCACAAATGCAGGACTTGGTTTAATTGTGATGATTCGTTATGAAGCAAGAAAGAAAGACATTTTAAGAACCATTTCCATCCTATTTATAACAGGAGTTATCGTAGGTATTGGATTTATGTTATTATAGCCACAATTGTGGCTATTTTTTATCTTCCTGGAAAGATCCAGATTTCAAAATGTTCAGTATCATACCAAAACAAAAGAATAAGTATGGCAACAATCAACAAAACAATAGCGAAATATAGAGTACTCATCTTCTCCGCAAATTTGTCTGAGTTCAATTCTGGATGTGCTTCTAGTTCTTCCAATCGCTTCTTTGCTATTTTATCAAGCCAATTCATAGTTACCTCTTCTTAGACTAATATTGGAAAATGAAATGGAAATATATCAATTTCCGGATGATTCCATTGATACCAAAGTGCTAAAACAAGTACAGCTGCTAAGATAACAATCACATAGAATTTAATATTCTTCATTAATGTATTTCCTTTTTGCTCAAAATCATTTGAATTCAATTCTGGATGTTCATCCAATTCTTTGATTCGTTTTTTCGTTGTTCTTTCAATCCAGCTCATAATTAGTTACACCTCTCTTTTATTATATTTTAATCA
>ERZ791878.924-NODE-924-length-15354-cov-3.858553_pt1 | contig 15354 bp, 5 predicted proteins | sample MGYA00510277_ERZ791878 | MGnify/ENA primary metagenome ERZ791878 (study PRJEB30046, sample SAMN00792094) | human gut metagenome | study: EMG produced TPA metagenomics assembly of the A metagenome-wide association study of gut microbiota in type 2...
AACTGACCAGCTGGTTCAGAAAATCCGAATACTTAAAACACGAAAATCCGAATCGCAACCACCCGAAAATCCGAATTTGCTACAGTGGAATAGAAGAATCAGAAAGCAGGACCTGGAAATCTGCGGGGGTGGCTCATGGCGGGCGAGAGGCTACATCGGGACGGATACATCCCGCGTATCGTGGATGCGCAAATCGAACGCTACCTTCGCGTCTTTGGCGCGGTCGAGATTGCGGGCACCAAGTGGTGCGGCAAGACGTGGGCCGCGCTTGAGCACGGGGCGTCCGCCTCGTATGTCGACGAGAATCTCGACCTCGCGCGTGCCGATCCGGCGATGATGTTGCTGGGAGACCGTCCGCATATTATCGATGAGTGGCAGCGCGTTCCCCAGATCTGGGACTACGTTAGACACGAGGTTGACCGCACCCGGGGTACGCGCGGCGCCTATATCCTCACGGGTTCCGCCACGCCTGCGTTTGGCTCAAAGGCGGAGACGCCCGCGCATAGTGGAGCCGGCCGCATCGGCCGCGTTCGCATGCACCCCATGACGCTTGCCGAGACAGGTGAGTCCAACGGCAAGGTGAGCCTGGCGGGCTTGTTTGAGCATCGTTTTGAGCCCCGTCGGTGCAATGGCGATACGCCGGGGCTTGTCGAAGCCGCTTGCCGCGGCGGCTGGCCCGAGGCGATCGATATGGTTTCGGCTGACGCCCAGCTCATCGCCCGCGAATATCTCAACACCACGTTTTCGAGCAGCTTCCCGGCGGTCGGTCTCGACCCCGATATTGCTCGTCGAGTCTCCGCATCGATCGCGCGCAATCTGGGACAGGCAGCCACGTATAAAATGATTCTTATGGATATGTTCGGTGCCGAGGAGGAGCCCGCAGCGTTTGCCGACGAGACCAAGGTGCGTAGGTACCTGGATGCCCTCAAAGGTATGTTCATTCTCGAGGAGGTCCCCGGTTGGGTTCCCGCCGCGCGCGACAAACGGCGCTTTACCGTCAAGCCCAAGCGCTATCTGGCAGATCCGAGCCTTGCTTGCGCCTTGCTAGGTATGTCCTCGCGGGCGCTGCTTGCCGACTGGCAGACATTTGGTCTGGTGTTTGAGAATTTGGTCATACGCGATCTTTCGGTCTACGCACGTTCGCTCGACCTGCTGGATAGCACGCCCGTGCGCTATTATCGCGACGATTCGGGCCTTGAATGCGATGCCATCGTGCAGCTAGCCGATGGACGGTGGGCCGCCTTTGAGATTAAGGTAAGTGAAGATAAAGCGAGCGCCGGCGTCGAGAGTCTCAAGCGCGTTCGCAAGAAGGTCTGTGGAAATCCTCGTTCACGCACACGCGAACCGGAGTTTATGGCCGTGATTGTGGGGGTGGGTGAGTACGCCCGCGAGGTCGAGGACGGTATCTACGTGATACCCGTGCGCGCGCTGGGGCGTTAAGGGGCGCCACGCCGTGTGTTCTCCGCCCGGCGCTACGGATTGGTGCAAGGGGGTCAGGTTTGTTTGCACCATGTTGGTGCGAAGTAACCTGACCCCCTTGCACCAAGGATTTGACTTTTAAGACATCATTAAGGCTTGCGTTGTGGAGCAAACCGCAGGTCAATGCTATTCTTTTACCTTATCGTATGGTGTTGTATTCTGCCTGAATTCTCTACCTGCGAACAACAGATAAACGCGACCGAGCGGAAAGGATGGCACGCCCGCTAGCAGGGCAAACGCAAACGATGAGTGGCATGGACCGACATAGCGAGCTCCAGCAGCACAAGACGGCGGCCGAGTACCGCCAAGCTGCCGACGAGCATGTGCGGACCCTCAAGGATTTCTGGAAGGATTTCCTGGTGAGCGGTCTGTTTGTGCTGGCCGCCATCGTTGCCATCTTTGCATGCCTGGCCTGGTTTGCCGCGAATAACCGAGTGAGCGCCACGGGGAGCACGATCGCGGCGAAGGGCCCGCGGTTTGTGCTCTCGGGAACGCAGGGCGGCACGGCGGGTAAGTACGACACTCAGGACAACTACGCGTCGGACAGTACAAGCCTTGCCGTGAACAATCTTTTCAACCTCAATAACATGAGCGCCGATGGCGGTCTCTCTCCGGGGTCGGCCGGCCAGCTCCAGCTCAACGTCAGGCCGCTCTGCAATGACCTGCACGATATCACGGTGGAGATGACCTGGGAAATTTCTGTTCAGACGAGCGTTGCGGGCACGGGCGGCACTGCTGCGGATGCATCGAAAAACGAAGAGATCATCAACTCGCTTAAAGATTTGGTGCGCGGTCATATCCTCGTTTTTCAGGGCAAAGACGCCTCTGGCTTTTACTCGAATCCGCTGGTCCCCACGACCACCACGGTGACCCAGGACGGGGCCAGCGTCACCGTCATTACGCAGAGCTTTACCATCCCAAAGTCGAGCTTTTACGCTACGGACTCAAATAGCACGACCGAAACCGTCACCAAAACCCTCTACTGGATTTGGCCGGAGCAGTTCAAGAGCTATGTTCACACGGGCAACGCCGGCTACGGTGGCAACCTTTTCGCTAACACAGGCGACGAGGGGGGATACACAACCCTCGTCGGCGACATCAACAATAACCACGCGCGCTATTTCCGCGCCGATAGCACGAGCGTGCCAGGTCAGGCGCCTAGCGCGGTTCCGCCTGTCGGAGCCGGCATGTCCTCTGCGGATGTGGAAACCTGCGCCAGCTACTACAACAACGCCGACGAGATTATCGGCAAGAACGTCAAGTACATTCGCGTGCGCTTCACCGCCAAGGAGGCGGATAAATAAATGGACGAGCAGCTTAATGCCCGCGAGCAGGGCGATATCAAACACAAAGAAGGAGCGGCAAACCCCGGCGGCAACGGGTTCGGCTCGCACGGCGAAGCGCGTCCGGCTGGCCGCATCGAGCGCATCAAGGCTTGGGTGAGCGACCACCGTCGCGAATCCCTGGCCATCGTGGGTCTGGTGGCCGTGCTTCTCGTGTTGCTGGGATTGACGCTCGGATGGTTCGTCGATGCCAATCGCGGCTCCACCGTCGGCAAGATCAAGGAGCCGGCAGAGCTCAAGGTGCTGGGCCCCAACGCTACGGCAACAGAGCAGGTCGACCTGAGCTACAACCCCGAATACGGCGATACCAAGACCGGCAACACGGTGACGCTCATGCGCCCGTTTTGTGTCCAGACGGGCGGCGATGGTTTTGAGCTGCAGCTTGCGAATACGACCAACATTACGGGTCTCACTATCGAGCTGTATAAAGCCGAGAACACGCCTGCGCTCCAGATGCCTGACGTGAACGGTACCGCAGGCGGCAAATCTTATAGCTGGAAAGCAACCGGAGAGAACCTGCTGACGAGCTTCGAATATATCAACAAGGAGAACGACGGTCCGGCAGCCGTGCCGGTCCCCGGCGCAAGCGACCCTACATTCAAGGACTATCAAAACGTCCAGCGCAACGCGCGCCCGCTCTACCGATACAAGGTATTCGAAAAAGGCGAGCTCAACGCCAAGACGCTCGACAACTCGACTGGCAATGACACGCTTAACTTTATCATCAAGCTTTCGTGGGACGAGAGCACCAAAGAGACCGACGTGATCTACCTGATAGCGCGCAACACGAGCGGTAAGTAGGAGAGGGGGCGCACATGGAGAAGCAAGAGAATCAGCAGGATGCCGAGTGCGAGCAGCTGGCAAAAAGCAAAAGCCTAGTCAAGAATAAGCTGGTTGTGGCAGCAATCGCACTTGTTTGTGCCGTGGCGCTCGTGGCGGGTGGTTACTTTACCTATTCCGCCTACATCGCCAACGGATTTCTTAAGTCCGTCGCCGCGACAGGCACCGCTCAGAGCCTGTTTGCGAGCGACCTGCTCACGGGCTACATGAGCGCGCCCGGCGATGCCGAGCTTGCCCGCGCCCAGCGCTCCGTTACGGTATATCCCAACAACAAGCAGTGCAGCTTCACCTTTAGCATCTATAACTATTTGCTGAGCAACAGCAACTTCTGCAACGATAAAAACGTGACGTATACCTTAACGGTCGAGGGGTATGGGCTCGATGGCACCACGTGGAGTTATGCGCCCCAACCCGCCGGCAACGTCAAGCTTCCGGAGAATCAGCCTACCAAAAACGATTACACCGTGACTTTCCCTGAGGACAAGTTGGGACATGCCTACTTTGTGATTAAGGCCATGGTTGTTTCGAAGGAGAGCCCCGGCACCGAGCTCACCTGTCTGGCGGCGAAAGTCGTGCCGTCAAAGAAGGCCGAGGTCAAGACCGCGGCGGTCGAGGGCGCGCTGGTCGATGAGGCTGGCAAGTTTGCTGATTACGCTGCGTACAACTACCGCGTGACGGTTACGGGCGCACCGACAAACGTCGAACTTAGGTGGGGGGAGAACGTGGAGATCGACCCGTTCTTTGAGATCAACCATGGCGCGACGGTGGATGCTGCAGCTCGCAAGGCTACGTTCACCATGGAGCCGGGTTCGATGGTCGTCAACTTTTACCGAGCGGACGGCAAAACGCCCGGTGGCTGGGGTGACCTGGGCATTAGCGTGAGTGGAACTACCCTGACGGGCACGACGGAGACTCAATAACTCTGGAAGCAGAGTTTTTAGGATAAGAGGTACGGAATCGATGAGAACGGCAAAGCGCATATTCGCAGAGTTCATGACGGTGGTCATGGTGCTCCAAGCATGCTCGCCCACGGTGGCTGCTGTGGCGGCAGGCTGGCAGAACATCTCGAACGAGATTGCTGCCGCATCTGCGAAGGCGTTGGATACTGCCGAGGGCGGCGAGACCAACGGCGATGTCACGATCGGGTCTGGGTCGAGTGATACCGGCGCCGACAGCGACAGTGCTGGGGATGACGCGGTGAAGGATGACGCTGCAGCAGGCGATACCACCGATAGCGCCACGGGTTCCGATTCCACGGGCGACCAGACGGAAGGCGACGATGCCGCTGACGATGCCGCCGCTGACGACGCCGAGCAAGATGCCGATGATGCGACTTCGGAGGACGCTGAGGCCCAGGCGGGTGCGACGATCACGGATTTGAATAAGCTCGTCGAGCTGCTCGAGAAGAACGGCGCGGAAAGCATCGTGCGCAAAGACGACGAGAGCGGAATCCGAAGCCTCGATGTCAAGTCGTCGGAGGCGTTCGCCGTCCTGTCTAACGCCGACGCTTCGCTTTACTATGATGCGCAGATCAAGGTTATCATCACGGGCGATGCGAAGCTCACCGAGTCGGCTAATAACGGCATGTCTTTCCAGGGTCTTGGCAGTGATGAGCATCCGTTTGAAGGCAGGATCTATAGGTCGCTGAATGGCGCTGATAGTCCCGTCGAGCTCACGACTGATCGGACGGTTTTTAATAGCCTCAAGCTGACCGACCAAAACAATATGGTCAAGATAAAGTGGGTAGGCGCGACTAGCTATAGCGCGCCGATGGTCGCTTCGAAGGTCAGCGGTGCGGAAAACGGCGAAGCGAGCAAGACACTCATCGCGTCGGTTGACATCGTGGAACCCGTGAACGTTGATGTGAAGGATACGACTTCCGCCTTGACGGCACCCCTCCTGGGTGCGACGACGGGCGACCTTGCTGCGAACGTTACCTATAGCCTCACCGATTCTCGAAAGAATCTCAACGCGAATGCGACGGGCAACATTGGCTTGATTGCCAACACGGTCGAGAGCGGGAGCTTGACGGTTGAGTCCGTCACGTTCCCCAACGATCTGACCTCAGGCGGAGCCGTCAAAACGAGCTCTGGCAACGCTGGCCTGCTCGTAGGCGAAGTCAAGGACGGTGCGACCCTGAGCATTGGCACTCTGGCAAACGTTCCCACCGCCACCGTCCAGTCTACGAACGGCTCCGCCGGTGGCGTTGTAGGACTCGTTGGCTCGAGCACGGGTGCCATGGTCAACGTCACGGAGGCTCTCGACCTACACGCGCTCGCCGTCAAGAGCACCTCCGCCAGCGGCGGTTTCATCGGACAAGCGACCAACCTGAGCCTTTCGCAATCTGAGGGCGCAAAGGTGGCGTGTCCTGAGCGTATTGGCGATTCGAATAGCAAAATCTCCGGCGGCTTTATAGGCAAGGTCAGCTTTATTCAGTCGGTTGAGTTTACTGGCAATAACCAAATCGATACGGGTAATGGCGTTACGCTTGCGGGCGCGGCGCATGTAAAGGGCGCGGTTGACGGAGCCGGCTCGGTTTTCGGCGTGCTGGCGCTGGACGATCCAAGCGTTTCTGTGTCATTCAAGGACGGCTCATTCAAGAGCACGTTTGGGGACGATGCCAGTAATGCTGCCTTCGGCGGCCTTATTGGCTTTGTGAGCGGCGCTGCGAATTCGACCGAAGAGACGAGTCCTCTAAGCCTTCTGAAAGTTGAAGGCGTGACGACTAAGTTTTCGCTCGTTAAGAGCCCATATTTTGCTGGCGGCATTGTTGGATGGCTTGGTACGTCCGCTATGCCCGCCGCGCTTGAAATTAATAATGCTACGGTCAACTGCACCCAGGTCGCTTCAACGAGCAACGGCTTTGGCGGAGCGGTCGGCTGCATCGACAAAAACAGCGTCGCGGATGTCAACGGGATTACCGTGAGCAATGAGGGCAGCATCGCCAAGGGCGCTGGCATTGCCGCGGAGTGCTGGACGGCCACGATACGCCTTGGGGGCGAAACCGATTTTTCCAACATGCATTTTGGCGCGGGGGATGCTACCGCGCAAATAGCCATGGTGCGTTCCGATTATCCGTCGCTTGTGTTCGCTCGCGGCACGGGCAGCGACAGCGAGCCGACGAATTCCAATGAAAAAGACTACTGGATATACAAGCGGTGTAAGGATGCACCCAAGATTGATGATCTTGGCGGAGCCCAAGATGCCTCTAAGGGCTATGGGGAGGTCGTAAGGCTCGACGGATCGAAGCTAAAATGGAACCTGATTCAGCTCAACGAAACTACGCATAAGCCTGAAGGCCCTTCATCGGCCAACTATAGTTGGCAGGTTGGTTATGTAAATGGCGCCGACAGCGACAAGTGGAACCAGGACCACACGCTCGACATCGACGACATACAGGATTTTGTTGTCCTAGCATTGTCGATTCAGACCGGCGGCTTGTATAACGGCGTGTTTGGCCCGACCTCAAACATGGCTGACCTTCTTGGGAGCCAAACGGTAATCAACCTGAACTGCGATGTCAATTTGTCGGGCACGGGCATTGGGGGTCTTGGCCTTGACAGCCTGAACAACGGCGTATCGTTTTCGGGAACGTTCAACGGCAATAATCATAAAGTAACCCTTGCCGTCGGTGAGCCGTATGGCACGCGCGACGGGAAGACGCTTGCCGCCGGCGATACGAGTGACGGCAACGGTAAGATTTACCGCCATGGTCGTCTGGGCTTGTTCAATGCCATTGGCGGTGCCGCGAAGGTGAGCAACCTCACCATCGGTGGCTTCATGAAATTCGACAACGGCCTCAGCGTCGATGCCGGTTCGCTTGCGGCGTCAATTACGGGCACCGCCGACGAGAAACTGACGTTGTCGGGCGTAGCGTGCGAGACAAAGATCACGTGTGATGATACGTTCGGTAACGATGCGAACATCGGTGGTATTGCGGGTAGTGTATCGGTGGCTGCAAGCGTTGATTTCGGTGGCAATAGCAAAGCACAAACGGCTATTGCTACAGGCAATACGCTCAGGGGCGACACCCGCATCGGCGGCGCCATCGGTTATGTGGGTGATGTAACTTCGACATTCAATGTGACCAGCCTCGAAGTTGGTGGCTCAATCAATACTGGTGACTGTGCCGATGGCAAGATCGCCCAAGTCGGCGGCCTTATCGGCTGTATTGTTCAGAGTACCTATAATGTCAAAAAGGAGATAGTCAGTTCGGCTGTCAAGAACGTCAACATTATGGGGCTCGCATACGACTCGTTCGATATGGCCGTGGGCAAGAACGGCGACAAGTACCATGGCGCCGGCGGCCTTCTGGGCTACAGCTGGGGCAACGCCATCGTTACCATTGGCGATTCCTCTGCGAGTTCCGACGATAGGCCCTACGCTCTTAAGACGAATGAAACTACTGTGACTGCGAATGGCTCAGTTGAGGTCGGCGGTCTTGTATATGCCACGAGCGGTCATTGGATCATTAATGACTACGCTGTCAATTTTGCGGGCGCTTCTTTCAATACCGAGAGCGCCACTACGCTTGGCGCTCTTATTGCTCGAGGCAGTACGTCCGATTCGGCCAATAGCTTTGGCGCCGAAATCTCCTACACTGGCCTATATCTGGAAGACAAGGCCAGTTGGGAAACCGCTTATGCTGTGGGCGGGGCGTCCATTGTCGCTCCAAAGGTAACGACGTTTGATGAATGGGTCGCTAATGGCGTGAAGCCCGGAAGCAAGTTGATGGATAACGGCTGCAATGCGATCGTTTCGCTTCATACCCAGGCTGATACGTTAGACATGAGCGGGGATCCCGCCAAGGACAATAGCTATCGAAATCGAACGGTTTTCGGCGAGGGCGAGGATCACAAAACGAACGGGTCTGTTCGCTATTACTACAATCTGGACAGGGCTTTGACTCGGGTGAAAGACCTCAATGCGTCTGTAATGAATACGCCCGAGCACCTTGTTTTGTGGGCGGCGAGGAAATACGCCCCAAGTTCGACATGTACGTATCTTACCGGTGACAAAGAGAAGATTTTTACCAATAACGTAATCGGCCCCAAGAGCGGCAATCCGGTCACTATCGATTTGACGGGCTATAGCTACTATCCCTCAAATGTTAGCGACAACAATGTGACCATCCAAAACGTAGAGATCATCTTTTGCTATTCGAAAATAAAAGATGAACAGCAAGGCAATAAAAGCAACGACTCGGCTACTCAGCATGAGAATATGCATTGCGGTCTTATTCGAACGATTGGCAACAGGAGCCTCACCGTTAGCAGCGTAACGCTTTCAGGAACAGTGGGCAGAGCTAAAAATGATGACGCAAAAGGACTTGACCCCAAGAGTGTATCGGGTGCGCTCGTACTTCGTTGTGCCTACGGAGCATCTGGCGATAAGAAGGCAGCGATCACAATTGACACACTGAAGCTCAACGGCCTGCAGGTCGACGGAGCGGTGGACAAGCAGTATGCGCCGCTGCTGATAAACGCCATAACAAGGTACGTCAATTTGGATGTCAAAAATGTAACGACGTCTAAATATGCTGACAATTCTGGCGTCAATAAAACCGCGGCGTCAAGTTTGTTCGGCTATCTGGGCTATGACAAGAATTCTGATCAGGTCACAGCAAAGTTTGAGCAAATAAGCCTGCCTAGCCAGAAGGGCAATACGATTTTCACCCACGCGAGCCTGCTGGAGAGCTTTGGCTATACAACCACGGGTACTGCGGACTATACCTTTACCAAGGCCGATGCCGTGGCCGGTAATGTGACGTACGGAAGCGAAATCGATGCCCAAGGCAAGGAATACACTGGCAAGCAGCTTTGGTATTACGACGAAGTGACGTATGGCACCGATGAAGGCTTGGTAGAGACGGATAATGCCGAGAAGGCAAACGTTGAAGCACAACGGTTCAGCAATTATCTTCCCTATGTAGCCAAGGGAAAAGCCACCGAGAACGGCGTTCAGTACCACGAAATCAAAGTCAACCAGCGCATTCCTAACTTCACGATGGGTTGCGGCACCTATGGCGACCCGTACGCGATTGCCTCGGCATCGGAGTTCAATGCGGCGGCGAACTACATCAACAACGGCACCGCTCTTGACGGCTGGGAAGTTACTATCGTAAAGGACCAATCGGCGCTTTGCCAACGTCGAAACGGGGGCAGCGTCGATAATGAAGTTACCTATGTCTATAAGCAGACGAACGACACCAAGAAGAAGTGGGAGAAGAAGGTCGACGACGCGACCGACTCCAATGATGTGCTTTCCGACGATACAATGCGTCGGTATCTGCAAAGTGCGTATTACAGCATTGAGCCCAAGTCGGATGCGGATAACACAATTGAGCTCGATGGCTCGGCGTTCGCCGGATTCGGCACCTCGGCATACCCGTTCCGCGGCGTCATCGTTGGCGACGTGAACGGCACGGCTGCAACGATTGTAATCAAAAACAATACTGGCTCATTACGCGGCCTTATTCCTTACAGCTATGGCAGCGTGGTGCGCAACCTGAACATTCGCTATGTGGATGCACAAGCGACTATTACTTATTCTGCCAAGGATGCGGATGGTGTTCCGACGGCGTTTTTCGGCGGCGTTATCGGCTGCATTCTTGGCGGCGATAACATTATTGATGGCGTGGTCGTTAATGGGACGACGGCCGATAGCCCTACAACCGGGTTTACGGTTGCTGGTGGCGGAACTAAGCCGCATCTTGTTCCCATTGGCGGCTACGTCGGCGCCATTGCGGGCGGCGGCGTGATTTTCCGTAATATGTCGAAGGCATCTTGGCGAGCAGGAACTAAAACAAAATTCAAAAGTGCTGGAGAAGGCGGTGCGAACTTCAAGCTGTACGACAACCCCTACGTTGGTCGTGTGATTGATGGCTATGCCTTTAGCGAGGGCTGCGACGTTGAGAACGGAGACTCTAACTACAAGATCAACAAGCTTGATGTGAATGACACCGGCTGCGTAACCACGACCGATACGTACGTGAAATTCAGCTGGGATGCCGGCCAGCAAAACAACAAGGCTCCTAAAACTACAGTCAAAGATCGACAGGGCCTGCTCGTGCTGTCTGCCATCATCAATAGCGGCGCGGGCGCTGGTGCTGCTCACACCGATTCGAAAGACGACAAAGGCACGTACCGCGGGTCGCATGCATATGAGGGCAGTAGCGTCAAAGGCGCCATTCCCTCAACGGGATACAAGTTCGGAAATGAACGGTATGGCAAGGTTCGCAATGCGCAGTATGCTGCGGTTGGAAATCCTGCTGAAGCAGCAAAGGGCGATTTCGCGATCTCGATCAATGACGACCTTAAGGCGCCAGGCAACCAGGAATACCAAGGCCCATTAAACGGCGAAGACGGACAAGATATTAATTCGCCCTATTTGGTGAAGAAATACGCGACCGATTGGCGCACGGGCTATGTGTGCGCGATGGGCGTTTGCGGCATGGACCTGGAGTTTGAGCAAGGCAAGACCCATGACTATGACATGAGGAAGTATGGCTCGGGTTTCTTGGGTCTTTCGGGCCGCTATTACTCAAATGCATGTGCGACCGACAAAAAGGTAAATGATAAAGATTTCATTACTCCGGGCATTGCCACTGTCAACGGCAACGGCGCAACAATCAAAGTGTCAAACAACGCGCGCGAATACGTGGATGACGACTATTGCGTGGCGGGCGTAGGCGGCCTGTTCAGCACTATCAAGTTCTACTCGAATGCATTCAATAAGGGAAGCATCGAAGCGAATGACAACGCAAACGTAAACAATCTCAACTTCAGCGACTGCAACATTTCGCTTACCTATGTATCTTCGACCGGGGTAGAGCAGTCCAAGTCGACGAGCAATGAAAATAGCGGCTCGGTGGGAGTCGGCTGCCTTGCGGGCTCAACTGCAAACCAGGGAGGTTCGGGCGAGGTCGCCTATGGCGTGTTCAAAAACGTCGGCATTTCTAACAGCACCGTAGTCGGAGGCTGCACGGCTGGCGGCCTCATTGGAAGTGCTGGCCTTATGTCGCGCAGCACCGATGGCGCCAACGGTTCGATTGTGAATTATGGGGGAACGTCCTCTCCTGTGCAGCTCTACGACTGCTCGTACACCGGCCTTAACGTCACGGGCGAGAAGAAGGTCGGTGGCTATGTGGGTGCGATCGCCTCGCCGTGCGGCGTGTGGACAACCGCGGCCACAGGGGTATACGAGAAGACTATTGGCAAAAACTCGACCATAACCGCCACGGGAACAACACCCTACGTGGGCGGCGTGTTCGGTTATACCTCCAGTAACGTATCGGTGAACACCAAAATTGGCATCACGGAAGCCGTCGCATCGAGCACGGCAGTCATCTCTGGGGTAAATGTACTCGCCACCGGGTCGAACACCGATAAGTACATGGGCGCCGGCGGTGTGGTCGGAAGCGCCTATAGAGGCGTTATTTCTATAAGCAACGTGCGCATTGATGCCGGAGGCGATGCCAAGAGCGCCATCATCGGCGATGCCACCGGAACGAACAATAGCATCCGTAATGCGGGCGGCTTGATTGGCGAGGTCACGAGCAGTGGCAGCCCCAACACGTACTGGTTTGAGGACTGTAGCGTCGAGAATATCAACATTGCCGGCACCGACCAATGCTCGGGCGGACTTATCGGCTACTACTTCAGCAATGTGAACATAGCCTGCAACAATATCGCGATTGAGAGCGCCACGATCAAGGGCAGGTGGAGCGGCGGTCTACTTGGCGCGATTAACAGCGGTGCCGACGTCATCAACGTCACCAACACAAAGGTATCTAACACAACGTTTGGCGGAACCTCCAACGGCGGCATTGCGGGCGACGGACGCGGCCAGTTCCATCTGGTAAACGTGCTCATGGACAGCAATACCTACAAATTGGGCTCTAAGCAGGGCGTGCTCTTAGGCGAGGTTGACACAAACGGCTATAGCCTCTCCGCAGCGGGCGTGAACGTAAAGCTCGGCAACGGCAAGACCACGCGTGATCTGCCGCCGATGGTTTACACGACCAATGCGGCCGCCGTAAATCGCGTTTGGTGACTATAACGACACACTGGAAGCACCTGACAAGGGGATCACGCTCTACGGCGCGGACAATACCGCCACCACGGCAGCGAGCCCGTATGTGACCACGAGCCCCGTAAGCACGCTGGCGGCGCGTGCCTCCGACAACGACACCACCGATCGCTACCTGTTTGGCGACGGCGCCACCATCGACACCGCGGCGACCGTCCAGAGCGAGGCAGGCACCGGTGTTGCCGATCGCTACACCTACACGAATATCGGCGGCATTAATGACAACGGCGCCTATCAAAATAAGTCGAGCTACGATGCCTCATCCGTGGCCAGTAAGTTCAATTCGAATAATGATACAAGCAGCAACCAAGCCACAGCGGATTTCCCCGTTTTGGTGATCTCTGGCAACGACAACACGACGGTCAAGAGCTATCTAAACATCGTCACGAACGGCGGCTTCTCCGATGCCTGCAGATTGAATAACGAGAATGGCACCAATCCGCACGTGACGGCCAAAGCAGAGGTTTTCCAACTCAAGGACGGTGTGTTCGTTAAAGACGGTGACGCGTCGAACAATCCCACGCTTCGCGTAGTGAACAATGGCAAGAACAATATGTCGTTTAGCCCAAGCTCCGATTGGGACAACGGCAAAGGTCGCTTTACGCTCCTGACCGTTACCTTTACCGAGGCGGGTCAGAGCTACAACGTTCAGGTGCCGATCATCGTTAAGCGCAAGCTCGAGATCGATTTCACTGCAACGTATGATTACGGCACTCAATTTAAAGAAAAAGACTACGCTAACCTTGGAAAAGATGCACACGTGCTTACGAGCTTTGGCGAGCCGATGACGGGTCTGCTTACCTGGACATACAATTCTGCCAATGGGAAGGAAGTCGACTTTGGCTGGGACAGCTATATGGCTGCTGGCGGCTCGATGAAGGGGCTCGGCAAGAGTATCCTCTTCAATGGTGCCGACGGAAGGTTGCCCCAGGGCACCCAGCTTACGCTCATCGATGCGAACGTTGATGGCAAGGCCGGTGGCAGAGAGTATCACTATACGGTGGGCGAAGGCGGCGCCACGAGTGTTTCGCTGAGCGGAAACGACGGCTTTAAGGATTCTGCGGGCAATCCATATCAGGAGCGATGGCTGAGCGAGATCTTGGGTGTGTCGGCCACGCAGGATGGCGCCGGCACATGGACCGTGTGTGATAACGAGGCAGAGGCGACCGCTAAAGCGAAACTCGATGGCAAGTGGACGCTGTTTAAGGTTGCGGGTGCTGACGTTCCCAGCAACAGTCGCTATACGCTAAAGGTACCCAAGGAGAAGGATACCGGCAGAGAGAAGCGTGCATCGGAGAGCGTCTACCTAGTTGTCAACGTGCCCAAGTCGGGCGACGGCGTGACGCAAGCTAGTATCAACGGTTTTACGGCTTCGTCTATTGACTCGAATTCTTCGGGTGGCCGCATATCTTGGAATCTGCATCATGTTTTACGCACCGATGGCAGCGACGATATTCAAAACAGTACGGCATCGACATACAGCATCTTGTCCAATTATGAGCAGAATGTAGTCGACAAAAAAGATGGGGCGTGCATTCCGGTTTCGAAGTCGGAGGACGGTGCCGCCTACGTTCTTTCTCTCGATGTCATGGATACGGTTACGTTTAGCCCGAGCCAATACTATACAGAGAGCGACCATCTGTTCTATCAGCTCGATACATCGCTGTGTCGCTATGGCGCCAACAACAACCTAATGGGAGTAAGCAGTTTCCCGAGCGGAACTTCGGCAATTGCGAAGTTCTATGTTGCCATCGGCAATCAGAACTACAGGTGGAGTGGCAGCGATTGGGAGCCGTATGACGCTTCGACGCCTGCGTTTACACAGATTGTGACGGATACGGGTGATGACTCACTGAGGCTCACGCTCGACCATGACCTTGCCGGAATCCGCAAGCGTGCAGCGGGCGGATCCTTTACCGTGCGTACGGTAGTGGAAGAGATTCGCCTTACGCCGGACGGCTGCAACAAGGTTATCTCCCTGTCCAAGCAGTCTGGCGAGGACGCCTGTACCAAGATGTCCTATACCGCCAAGCTTTCGACGCGTAAGGAAGGCCTTAATACCTCGAGCCTGACGCAGACGAAGCGCGGTAACGTCGGGTACTATCGCATGGACACGGGTGATACGACCATTACGCTTTCTGCGCCAGATAAGTCGCAGCTTGGCATTAACGTGGACGACCTGCGTCCGATCGCGAATGGCACGATTGGTCTGGGTGCCACGTATGAACTGGGTGGACTCAGCAACGCCGCCGAGGCAATTGCGAACGCAGACTCTGTTGTGTACACGCTCTCGCTTCAGCGCCGCGGAACCGACGGCACGTATGAGAGCGTAACGGATGATATCTCAAACTACGTAACAGTGACGGAGAGTAAGCTTGCCGCGGTCGCTCCCTCCGGTAGCACGATCACCTTCACTGACTCGAAGGAGAACGGCAAGTTCAAAACGAAGAACGGTAATACGACGTTTAGCCTGCCCTTTACCGTTAAGGTCAACACGCAGGTTGAACAGCGTGAGCAGTTCTACGCGAACTATCGCTTGGTGATGACAGCGAGCCTGGTTAAGGGTGACGTGGCGAGCGCAACGCCTCAATCGCCCGACTAT
>ERZ791878.951-NODE-951-length-14943-cov-52.988178_pt1 | contig 14943 bp, 10 predicted proteins | sample MGYA00510277_ERZ791878 | MGnify/ENA primary metagenome ERZ791878 (study PRJEB30046, sample SAMN00792094) | human gut metagenome | study: EMG produced TPA metagenomics assembly of the A metagenome-wide association study of gut microbiota in type 2...
ATTCTACTTTATAGAGCAACATGCCTAAAATAATCTTTCAACCACTTATGATTTGCAATCCGCTGTTAAAAAATGTTCGACCTTTTCTTTGCGGATTTGCAATCCGCTGCAACTTGTAGCGATAATCCGCCAGTTTCAAAAATACTCTTCACTCTTCACCGAAGTGGTGTAAGTCGTTGTGTATGAGCTATTTTGATAGGGTGAAGAGTGCGCTCGACTCTTCACCACTCTTCACCACCCTTCACCCGGAAAAATTTGTGATGATGAATAAAGCAGGTTAAAGTGCCAAACTTGGGTTAAATCAAGACCTTTAACGTTAAAATAATGCAAGAAGTTTGGCGGTGTGAGGGGAATAATGTATTTTTGTATCTTAATTATGTTAAACGTTTTAAAGGAGAAGATTATGAAATCAAGAGCGATAGGATTAAAAGAACCACAGTTAGTGGTTTCAATATCAGACCCATCTTTGGTCAATAAACTTAAAAGTGCCATTCAAATGCTCCATGGAGTAAGTTCTATTTCGGTTTTGAAACCTAAGAAAACGGAATTGGAACTTGCTGAAGAGGATGTTGCTAAAGGTAGAGTTACACAATGGAACTCTGTTGATGAAATGTTTGACACTATTCTTGGTAAGTGATGTATAAATTAGGAACAACTAAAAGATTCGACAAAGCGTTGAAACTTTGTCGCAAGCGTGGCTATCCGATAGAGAAATTACAGAAAGCGATTTACTTATTGGTAGAAAATGGTACTTTACCTTCAGAATACAAACCACATATACTTCATGGTAATCATGAAGGTGAATGGGAAGCTCATATTGAATCAGATTGGCTTTTGATATGGGAACAGAATGATACGGAATTGACGCTGTTGATGTTAACTACAGGTACTCATTCTGATTTGTTTGGCAAAACGAAAAGATAAAATGGATCACCGGCAAAAGGTGAAGAGTGGTGAAGAGTGGTGAAGAGTGGTCGCCACTCTTCACCTCTCGGAACCCCAGTGTTTATCGGGGTTTCAGGCGATTTGGTGAAGAGTGAAGAGTAAAAAAGAGAGTGGGGATTTTCTCTCCCGACGTATCGTTTTGTGCCTGGCAATGGCATTATATTGCCCTGGTAAAGGGCAATATAATGCCGTAGTGAGGCAATAAGCGATGGAAGCGTCTTTACCATCCGTCAGTACTATCATGATGACCTCTCAGTGACGTCTTGACTCCTTGTCAGGAGTATCCTGACAAAAAGAAGGGCTGGACTTTCTCACGAAACCCCAACCCTTCTTTTTAAAACAGCTGTTTTTATACTTTATTTATAATAAGTAAAAGATGTTATTGTATTTATCACTTATCTTGTGTTTATTTCAGAACACGTACCAGGCGTAATGGCATCGCCTTGTAGCGGCCGGTGTTATTACCATTACTGCCACTCACGAAACGTACGTTGGAAAAACCCTTCTTATCGTTGTACACGTCGAAATAGTTATACCAGTAACCATATTCCGGACTTTTTTCACTGAATCCTTGTGTTCCAGAGACTAGTGTTTTGGTCCAAAAGACCACGTGCATTGGATATTTATGGCTTTCACCTTCCAGATATCCTCCGTATGGCAGATAGATGGTTTTCAACTCAGAGCTTGTTGTATTCATAAATGTACAATAGTACGATTCTCCAAGAGCAGTATGGCGTACCTCTGTTTTAAGCGTACCTTTCGCAATCAAGTCCTCAAACACCGATTTCTCTGGTATTTCAAAGTATTCAGGAGATAGAGTCGAGGATAGATTCCCCTTTTTGGCATCTGATGTCTTATTTTCTGAAATCTTGAAGTATCCACCGATAGCACCTTTATGGTCTTTAAGTTCGTTGACGTCTGGTGCATAAGGACTATTGTCGGTAGCACCCAGGTTACGGTCAAGCATGATGTAGGTATGGGCGTTTCCCTCAACCTTCACTACACCATAATAGAACCAGCCTTTCACCTTTAGTGTATCATCACCACCCTCTGCTAATTCGTATTTCTTTGCCATTTCATCTGTTATCTTGTGAAAGATACCCGTATGATAAACATAGTAGGTGATTTTGATACCCTCTTTATTTGTTATCGTAAAACTGCCTTGCCAGAGATCATAATTATCGTCTCGATTATCCGTCAATGTAACTTTCCAGAAATTTCCATCTTTTTCAACTTTAAAATGGTCATCGGTATCAGTTAGCTTATCATCTTCTAGGTAGGGAATCTTATAACTATAGGTGTTTTTACCTACTGCGAAGTGAAAACCATTGTTTCTTACATTGCCTAGCATTTGCTCCGGTCTGATACCTTGCATATTTTTATCCAACCACTCAAAGTAGTTTTCTGTGTTAATAGTGTTATCGATTAACATCGTAACTTTACGCTTTGGATCGTCTCTTCTAAAATCGAAGCCCGCCTGGGTTATCTTCACATCCAGTTTGAGGTCACCAGATGTTATCGTAACCGTTCCCTTTCTTGGGTCTTCCGACTTATCGTTTTTATCCAATGTAAACGTCAGAACATATTTCATGCCAGGTGATGAATTATTTTCTGATTCCGGAAGTTTCGTTTCTGTTACATCTTTATCCTTGTCAAACGTAATCCAGCTATCTGCAGGATTGATGCTTACTCCGTAGAGTTTGCCGTCAGCACTTGTTGCAGAAGAGAGCGTAGTAACCAAAGTGATGGTTGCTTTAATTGCTTCAGTTGCTACAGCTGCTGTTGCTTTTACGGATAGGTCGTCACTAACACCAAGTTCATAATCCTTGCAGGCAATCATCTTGGTTATGGCAGGATTGTCATCAACTATTTGTGCCTCTATTCTGTTTTCCGGTTTAGAATTGATTGCTTCATCCAGAGAACTGAAGCCATAATCATTCACCTTTGTTATGGTGATGGTATAGTTATGATTTCGTAAGAGAGCGTACTCGGAATTCTTTTTGTCATCCTTATAGAGTGCTACTTTATAGAAACCATCTTTGAAACCATCTTTACCATTATAGCTAGCCTTGATAATAATGTTAGCTTCTCCTGCCGGAGTTTCTGTTACAGCAACTTCCCGGCTTGTTCCATCGCCTACTTCTGTGCTACTATATTCTGTAGTTGCAGGTAATGCATATGTAGGATTACTTGTAGGATCACTATACCCAACTGGAGCAATAGCACTCTTTGCAGCTGTATGCTTGATGATAAGACCGGCATTTTCTTCAGGAAAGACTCCTTTAACCGCATCCGCTACTTTCAAGGTAACCTTGGCATATTGTCTCAGCAGACTGACAGTTGCATTACCCTCCAAGAGTGACTTTACAGATATGCTTCCCCAACAAACAGGACTACTTGTGTCTATAGTTCTAGACGTTGCCTTTGCGATGTCTTGTAAATCTGAAGCCTCTTTCTCGCTGAGATCGTTTACATTCGTAACCAAGTGGACAGTTGTTGTTCCTGCAGGAATATTACTGATGGTAACTTGGTATTTTCCTGTTTCTTTTTGGGTTAGCTCGGGATCCTTAGCCATACCTATATACGTATTGCCTTCGCCGTAGAACACTGCAGTAAGCGAATTGATGCTTTCCGTAGCATCAGCTCTCGTGCCCAGTTGCTTTTCTGAAAAATTGGGCAAATCAATGTTCAAGACAAGTCCCTCGGCAGGGATTTCATCCCCGCCGAGTCCGATTGCCTCCATCGTATCCTTGCAGGATACAAGGCTTAGGAGCAATCCTATCCATATCATTAAATGCTTTATCTTCTTCATTTTTTCCAATATTATTTATTCAGTTACGCCATTAGGCTTACCTTGATGCCATTTGTCTCTTTGGTAATAACCAGTGTCGCCATACTTCTCGTAGCTATTGCCATCGAAGAGTGTAATAGGAGAATTATCGTTGTTTCCCTTTTTCAGGAGGATGGTTTTTTCGTGTTCCCCTTTTACTGCTTTCAACTTGATGGTTGTTTTATACCAACCATTTCCCAGATTCTTGCATTCCCAGCTTTTTTTGGCATTAGTGTCCCAAATGGTAAACTGGTCTGTTCCTGATGCGATACCATATACCTTATACCATCCAAAAAGCTCAAATTGGGTATATACCTTGAACTCTATGTCCTCTATTTCAGGCATATCATCATGTACACGCCATATAGGGTCGGATGTAGGATCATAGACAATCCAGCCTTCACGGTCTTCATAATCGAAGAGAGGAATACCTGGCTCTAGATGATGAGGACAGCGGTGTAAACTATATCCTTGATCTAGATATGTATTATTACTGAACATAATCAATGTCTCACCTGGCGTAATAGTTCTTTTACCTTCTGATCCATTTGTATTTGATACAGACTGCGCATATTGACCGAAGTCTTTGTAATACCATCCGGTGTTAGTCTCGTCGGCCACCATTTTATCTCCAGGCCATCCATTTCTATCGGTCCCTTCCGTAAAAATCCAACCTTTTCCTGTAACGGCATCTTCTGTTTCACCAATCTGGGTATATACATAGATGCGGTGGTTGTCTGTTTTGGCACTTTTATCATTTGCATCCTCATTCCATCCATCGCTCCAGTTGTTTGTACCTCCTTCTGCTAAGATTCCCTTGAAATTATCGGAACTGTTACCTCCAGTATATTTACTGCGGTCATTAATCGCTCTGAAATAGATACGATAGTCACCGATAGGAGGACTAACTGTTACACGAACTGTCTGAAACTTAGAGCCGTCTTTTGACGTTACCTTGAATTCATGAATGGTGGTTGTTACAGGATCTTCCGTAGCTGTAACCGTGAACGTTCCTGTTGCATCATCCGATGAATTTACGCTCATTTTGATGATAGAGCTACCTTTTGTATCTGTAATTCTATCCAGCACAATACCACCAAGGTTAGTATCCCATTTTATGGTTCTTTTATTCTGTTCTGCATCTTTACTATTATAGTAGATGACCAGTTCTTTAGTTACATCCAAATAAGGTGTAACATCATAATCTACATCAATGTATTTCTTGAGGTTATTTACCTTGAGCCAAAACTTAGCAGTGCCTTTTCGCTGATCTTTTGCATAATCACGAATAGGGATATCTGGATTTATGCGAAACTCGATGCTATCATTGCCGTTAGCGTCTTTACCGCGTTTGATGCCTTTGATGATGTCTTTTGAGTCTATTTTATTATCGCATCCAAACTTTACATAGTCTGCATTCGATTTATATGAAATATAATCATTTGTCGTAGAGGTCACATTAGCCTCCGTCTTGCTTACCCACAATGTAGTATGGTTGAAGTCGGCATCTATCTTTACAGGAGTCCAGTCCTTTACGCTCACATTACAGTCGAGGGTTGCGTTTCCCAGACTCTTGATCTTGCCGATAATCTCGTAGTAGGTGCCACGAGGGAAGGTTGGAAGCTCTGTTGTAGAACTTTCATCCTGCTTGTGACCTAATGGAATGATATACTTGTTGTCGATATTACCATTGATGCTTCCTTCAATAGCCAGTCGTGACTGCTCGGAAGCATTGGCGATGTATCTCTCCGGCAAATAGTATGTGCCCTGGAAAAGCCATTTGGCTGCGGCGTTTGTAAGATCAACATTGCCTTTGGCTCCTTCGTTGAGGGTGATTACATCTTTGTCGTTTATATTTTTGTTGGCATCAACTCGTGTCCATTCGCCATCTAGATAGTAAAGGCCATTTTTGTTATTGGCAGCATCATATTGATTACTCTCAAAGCCTTCTGCATATTCTTTACTAACTTCAGACTGGCTGAATTTTCCATCCCAACAGAGGGATGTTTTTGGGGTTAACTGCTGCGCAAGAATATTCTTGATTGAAAAACTTTTGCCGCTGAATACAGTTGCTTCAGCAGGATCGAAAATGAGATTCAACTTTACCTTGACACAGGTGAACTTCAGATTTGCGATAACAGTTGCTGATTTATCTGTTGCCTTGATTTCTGTTTCTTCAGTTTTGCCGTTGATATCCTTAGGCTCATATATCATCGGGATATTCGTGCAAACAGGCATACCTGGCTTTGTTCCGATACCATAATTCAGTATTTTCTTTTTGAGATCATCTTCTTTCTCAATAGTCTGATTGCTCAATACATCACTCATATTGGCAACTACATAGATATGGTAAGTGCCTGGCTCGATGGTGAGCTGGTAATTGGCAATGTTCTCATCCAGCATCATGCTTGCCAAAGGCGCAGGAAGATTCTCTGCTACGAGCTTTCCGTTATTATTTACAGGAAAGGCATAGAGGCGAAGATCATTGATCTGGCATTCATCTACCGTGGCATTATAGGTAGGTACATCAGAGGAACTGCCCCTGGTTGCATCACCGTTCGCACTGAGCACGGTTGGTACCAGCACGTGCAGGTTGCTTGACGAGTTGGGGGTATATCCGTTACCCTCCAACTCGTCGGTACAACTAACTGCAAATAAACTAGTCAACAACCAAACTATGAAACCTATATAGATATGAAATCTTCTCATGATAACTTTGTCTTTTACTTTACTAATATCAATAGTTTAATTTCGACAAAGTGGAATCAGATTATAAGTCGGCTCGCTGTATGCGCTTGCTCCAATCGAGGATGGAGATGCCCAACTTAACGTATTGCCACTTGTCGCCTTTTAAAAAGAAATCCAGCTTGTAGTCGTATTCTCTGTCCAGGAACTCCTGTGCCGAATAATTCAATGCTTCGAATGCTCCACGACCCTGTGCCAGAAAATCGGCTAGGTTGATGCGAACCACTTCTTCGCCCGTCTTCTTGTTCCAGATGCTCAGTATTGCATTCTTGTCGTTCTCGGTTACTGGATGCAACACGAGGCGGGAGAACATCAGGGCGGCGTGAGCGGTACGCTCCTGTACGGTACCCTCCGGAGTGGTGAACTCGGTGGTCCAGGTCTTGTATGGGGTGTATGTCAACTCCTCGTCTGGGAGGAGAGAATTGTCGTAATTGATGTAGCCATTGGCATCAGTTATCTGATAACTGAAGTCATCGGCATTGATGTCGGCTGGGGCGTCCAGCTGATGCAGACTGATGGTGAGCTGCTTGGTGTCTCTGACGAGACTGATGGTATGGCGGGTAACCTGAAGATCCTTTACCTCTACCGTTTCGTTGCTCAATCCCTGCCAGAGGGTATCAAGCGGAAGAGTCTGGTTTTCTACCTTTCCGGCATTTCTGTCGAGTCGGGCACGGAGGGCTTCGATGCTTTCTCCTGCTGCTGGAGCTTCGATATGGAATTTGGCACCAGCCTGTGACAGCGCTTCTTCGTATTTCTTCTGGAAGGCGAAGGTGGCGAAGCGGTATTTGCCAGGTTGCAAGTCTATGCGCATGGCATAGTTAGGGTCTTTGAGGGGGTGAGTCTTTCCCTCGTTGGCTGCATCCTGGCGAGCCACTAGGTTGCCCTGCTCATCGAAGACGAACACGCAGATGCCGCCTACATGATCGTTGAACATATCGGCGCGCTGGACGTTGTAGTCGTACTTGAACTGCAGATCAACTCCCATATCGCAAGGAGGGAGATCGTCGTGCATCAAGTCGTGGCAGCTGCTGAGCATGCAGCCGAGAGCGGCGATGGTTCCGAAAGCAGCGGTTCGGCTGATAGCTGCCAAGCTGTCGAATCCCCATTCCATGCGTATATTCTTGATCCAACTATGTAACTTATTGTTTGCCATGATGCTTTTTGGTTATTATCAATATAATATTTCAGAATATCGGGTTGTGTTTCTAGCTTCCACTACTCAAAGCTCTCTCTCTTATTTCCTCACTTTCTCTTTTCCCAAATACTCATTTTAACCCCTTTTACTTATATCGTATAAGATTGGCGGATGGTGAGTATGGGGTAGTGGAAAGCAGAAAACACAACTCGTATGTTTTAGCGAAGGCGGGAGCCTAAGCTCCGCCTTTCGTTGTTATACTCGATTACAAATCTACGTTCTGTGAACGCTTAGCCCAGTCGAGGATCTTCACGCTGACGTTGATGTACTTGTAGTTCTCATCGTCTGGGTCTGTAGGCTTGATTTTAGGTACATCTGGAGTGCCAGGACCGCTAACGCTATGTACAGTCAACTCATACCAGTTGTTACGGAGTACACCATAACGACCAAGATACTTGTTGTTCTGTGTTGCATCGTTTTTTCCATAAGTCGCATCTCCCTCTTCCCAAGATGTCAGAACGTCACCAAAGTGCTTGATACGTGCGATGTAATAAGATTCACCTGAAGCATAAGTCGCGATACCAACGATAGGCTCTGTTTCTGTTGCAGCTTTCAAACCAAGCTTTTCATTGATAGCCTTAATCTCTTCTGGTTTTACGTTAGCTCCATTATGCTGTACGTTTGCTTCTATCAAAATCTTGGTGCCAGCGTTTCCCTCGATATTGTTGTCAGCCGCCTTAAGGTCAACTTTAACCTTATTAGTTTCACTTTCTTCACCCAGAACTTCTTGAGCTTTTGCCTTAATCTGCGCCTCCAAATCTGCCTTTTTCCAAAGATCTGTATTATTACCTATCTTATAGAATGTATCGCCGGGTTTGAAGCCATTAGGAGTATATGTGGCCTTGAATACAACACGAGTGGTCTGGCCCTGCATCATATGGCTAATGTCGAATGTATTCTCAAGACAGTACTGTGGTGTTGCAGCACCACCGTTGATTTCCGCATTTGCTGCCAATACAGTGAATTCTTTCTCGCAATCGGCAACAGTTGTATAGTCTGTGCTATAGTTAGGGTCAACACCCCAATACACACGCTTGAAGGCTGTGTTTGTTCCATCAACAAAACGACCTGTTGAAGGTGCTGCTTCTGTTGAAGCAGTCCAAATTGTTGTAAATGGTGAAGTCAAACCTGCTGTCTTGTGGATAGGGAATGTACTCTTATTGGTTACATCCAAATTCCATGCAGTGATATCAACCTTATCGTTGTTATATTTTGAACCAGTTGGAGTCTGGTTTGTTGGGAGAGCTGCAACAGTTACCTTTGCCAAACCACGCTCTACGTGTATGGTTGTAGCTTTATTTGTTTCTGCAGCCTGCTTGGTAGCATATATCTTATCAATCTTTACAAGGGTTGTAGGCTCTGTACCAGCTGCAGTAAACTCTGGGGCGTTTGCCATATAGAAACCATTCGTATTATTTGCGAATTTTGTACCATCTGTATTATTTGCGCTATTCCAGGCACTGTATGTCTGGTCTTTGGTTGGCATCTGGACCTTAAGGTCAGTAGTATTAACCTTATTGTTCAGAATGGCCAATGCATAATATTTGCCATTAAGATCAACAGAACTCAATTTCGCGGTGATAGTAGCAGCTGTAGTGATACCATTGTTGTCATCATCCTTAACCCAAGGAGCCATAGTACCCAAATCTGCTTTCTCAACGAATGTGTATTCGTTTTCAGAAGAACCTGCCTCCTTGAAAATGAGCAAGGTTACATCCTTGACATCATACTCGTTAGCATCTCCTGGCTTAAATTCAGGATCGCCTGCAGCACGTGTGCCATTTGTTGTTGGTAAGTTGATGCTTAATGTAGCATAACCTACACCTGATTCATTCTCACTAGAGCCATTACCCCCCCCTACTACTAAATCGTTGTTGCTAGAGCAACTAGCAGTCATAGCAGCCAAAACTGCCAATCCAAAGAAATGTTTAATTCTCATAATCTATGTGATTTTATTGTTAGTTATTACTTTTATTGTTCCGCCTTCATTTCCCCGTAAATCTTTCTGATGCGCTCAGCCTCCTTTGAGTTTCCTGCCTTGGCAAGATGCTTTTCGGCAGTTACGAGGTCGCCCTTCTGCAAATCTGTGCAGGCGGCATTGAGATTGGCTGTCTCATCATCTGGGAAGAGACGGACGGCAATATCAAATACCTCGTTGAACTCTGGAGAACCAGGCTCATAGGTCTGTGCCACCAGATACATCTCCTGTAATGACAACTGCTGAGGCTTGGTCTTCAGGATTACCTTTGCCTCCTCAATGTCGAAAGGACGAACGGTATAGGTTACCGTATAGTCGCTGTGGCGCAAACGAGGATAAATCTCACTCATGATATAGCGATAGCTAGCCGGATAAAGCTTCTTGATTTTCTGGTCCTTTGCATCGGGTGCCAAGGATGAGTTGGCAACGGCAAGAATGGCAGACTTATCGGCTAAGTTGCTTGCTTCCACCTTCTTCTTGAATCCTTCCCAGTCTTCTGGGGTGGCGTGATAGGTGAAGAGCTTTTTATCGATAGTGTAGAGATTGCATACATAATTGCGCAGGGCAGCCGCACGATTGTTGGCGAGTCGCACGTTGTTGTCGTAAGGACCATCCGGCGACGCATAGCCATGAATATCGATATTGGTGATGCTCACATCCTTGTCGTTCTTTACGAGGTCGATGGTGGATGTAATCTTTCTCAGCTCAGTTGCATTCTCACGGAAGTCGGCGAGGATATCGCTCTTGTTGAGCTTGAAGTTCAGGTAAGCTTCACCCTTTTCGGCTCTCACCTTGATGGCTTCAGCCTTTGGCTTCACGTAATGGTCGCGACCAATCTTGGGTATTGGGTTGATGACCGCCATCTGGGTGGTATCCTGGTCCATCAGGTTGCCGCATCCGCAGAGGTCTTCCGTCATGGAGAGGTTGAAAGCCTTCATCCACTTCTTGTAGGGAAGGGTCTGTGAGAAGAGCACCTGCTGCTCGGTATCATTCCTGCGTCTCACTACCACTGCCTGGCTGTTTTTCAGTTTGCTGCTTTTGCGCAGGTATCTGATGTTCTGGTTTTTGCCATTGATGATGATGGGATTCAGGGCGATGGTATCTTCTCCGGCAATAAGCGGAGTGAAAACCAGCTGTTGCTCTGATTTGAGCTGCAGACTATCGAGATGGAGTCGGAAAGCAACCTTCAGACTGTCGCTCTTCTTCTGTGTCAAGACGCTGTCTATCAGAATCTTGCCTCCAGCCAACCGTAGCTGCGAATCATCTATCTTCTGGGCTTGGACAGTCAATGCGCTCTGTGCAAACAGAATGCAAAGGGGCGAAATGACCGCATAAAGCTTCATTTTCTTCATATTCTTCATCTTGTAAAAGAGGGTTTGATTTTGTTTTTCGCTATCTCGGTGATATTGTTCCTAGAATGCGTATATCAGGGAAAGGGCGGCTTTAGTTGGACCTACATAGTTGCGGTGGTCCTTGTCAAGACATTTGTCACATCTTCCGTAAAGCTTGTATGGGCTGTAGATGTATCCTAATCCGATGGATCCTTCGAGATTGAGATGCTCTGACAGCAGCCATTGGTATCCGTAGGTGAGACCACCGCCGACATACCAGCCTTCGTAATGTCTTCCTTTCTCTGTCTTTGGCAAGATGCCGAAAGGCAGGTCCACATTTTTGATGTTGTATTCACCTCCTAGGGCATGGATGCCGAAGAAGTGGCCTCCAAATTTCTGGCAGGTGTACCAGCGGTATTCTGGCATTACGTTCCAGTAGCGCAATTTCTTGTCGCCAGAGAACTTCCAGGGATTCAGGGCACCGAAAAGCTGAAAAGTGCTCTTCCTGCCCGTGCCTATTTCTAGACCAGCATTGAGCGAGGTGGTTGCCAAACCAAGCAGGTTGGTCTTCAGCGCTACCTCTTGCGCTCGGGTTACTACTGTTGAGAGAATCAGCAGCAGCAACATCGGTGTTCGTTTGAACAAACTCTGCTTCATCATCATATTTTTACTCTGTTGTTTTCTTTCTTAAGGATACTGTTAGCTGTCCTATTTTGTTATTGTCATTTACTTATAATCACAGGCTTACCCTTGTGACAAGATGAATGTCACCGGGTTTCCTTTTCGGTTGCAAAGATAGAATGATTTTCTCAAAGATGCTTCAAAAAATTGATGGAAATCAAGGAAAATGAAATGCAAACGTTTGCATTGCCGTGCAAGTTGTGTGGGAACACAAGATTTGTGGATATGATGTAAGAGTCTGATATATAGAAAAATAAAAGCGAGGGTGTAAATTGCACACCCTCGCTTATTTCAGAACCTCCATTGCCTTCTTCAGACCTCTATCCACAGCCGAAGATTCGTTCTGGTAGAGCTTCTCCTTTTCCTCTCCGGTCATCTCGTCGAGCAGATAATCAGGGGTGATTCCCACACTTTCCAGCAGGTTGCCCTGTGCATCTTTGGTAAGCGAGAACGGCATGTAGAAGTAGAGGTAGCTCGTTACATTTCCTATCCAACCGCCATTGCTGGCTTCGTTGTCGGAAGTGAGCATCGCCTGCGCTCCGTAACTGTTTCTGCCTATCGTCTTCACGTGGTCGCCCTGACTTTTCAGGATGAGGGTTGTCACCTCCGACATGCTGGCACTGTAGTTGTCGAGCAGGATGGCGGTAGGGATGTTTCTGCCCAGGCTCTTCGGCGTTACCGTAATCTTCTGCGGAATCCAAGGGGTATAGCTGTATGGATTGTTGTCCTCTTTCTTGCGCACGTAGGCATAGACGGCTGTCTGGGTGATGAGGTAGTCGGTAAGCAGACGGGTATCTATCACGCTTCCGCCTCCGTTGCCACGGAAGTCGAGAATCAGTTTCTGGATCTCGCCCTTAGCCAGCGGCTCCAGGAACAGGCGGCGGTAACCTTCTACGCAGAGATGATTGTAGGTAAACTTCAGGTCGCTCCAGTAAGCGTAGAGTTCACGCTCGTGCCAGAGGTAATCGGCAAGTGCCTGACAATACCAGCTGGCAAAACCGGAGGCTGAAAGCATCTGCTGGTAACGGGCATCGCCCTGCAGCTTCTGTCGAATCTGCTCGCCCATGCCGCTTGCATCAGCAGTAACAGGCAACAGCTTGAGGAGATTCGGTGACTTCTCGTAAGCCTCGCTGGCGAGAGCATAGAGACCGGAATAATCTCCCTGGTTGCTGTAAGCAGTCATCTTCTCGCAGGCTTTGGCTGCATCATCCGAAGCCAGATAGCTATCCATATCGGCAAGCAACTGCGCTGCCTGCTGCTCAGCCTTCTCTCGCTTTCCTGCATCTGTAATCAGTGCTTTCGCCTTGGCTGATATCGTGGAAGCATCCAGATGATAGGTGCTGGCGGCATTGACAGGGAGATAGGTCTTCTGATATTCGTGGAAACAGTTTTCGTAGAGGGCAAACTTGTTGAAGCCGAGGTAATAGGTGCCCGGCTGCTCCTTCAGGTAACCGCCCATGATGCAGAAACCATCCGAGGTAATCTCGCCGAAGGCTGTACCATCCAGGTTGAGCTGGTCGCGGGTATGGTTCCAGTGAGCATTCAGTGGGAAATACTCGGTCTTGTTGCGGAGCGTGCTGTTGAACCTCACCGTTTCCGTAGAAGAGTGGGAGACGGGCAGGGTAATCTTGACATAGAAATGCTGGTCGATGATCTTGTCGATGATTTCCTGGAAATACTGCTTTGCCTTGGCGTTGTCTTCCTGAATCTCCTGCTGGGTAAAAGCGGAGGTATGCTGGAAGGTCTTCAGGGCATCAAACTTGGGCTTGTATTCCTTGTACACCTGGTCCCAGGTCTGCGAAGATACGGCAGACTGCTCATTGAGGGTGCAGTAGCGCTGGTTCATCACGCTCCAGAAAACCTGGAACAGGTCGCCATACGACTTGACATCGGTATCGGAATAATCGGAAATCGATTTCTCGTTGGCATCATTGTCTGCCACACAACTGGTAAGCGACATTCCGGTAGTGGTTGTCGCCAGGAGGAAGGCGAAGAGGCATCGCATTCCACCTTTTATATATATAGGGGTTCTCATAAATTATATGTTTTAAAAGCTTTTGCCCTTTCAGGGCGTATTGCTGTCTGCTATTATACCCAGGGTGTTGCCCTGGGCTAGGAGCTTCTGCCCTTTCAGGGCGTGTGGGGCTAGGAGCTTCTGCCCTTTACCTTTCCCTTCGGCCGGTGACCGTTGGTTCAGGGCGTATGGGGCTAGAACTTATAGGCAGCCGAGGCTGTGATGAGGCTGGAGTTGCGGCGGGCTGTCTTGCTGGTACGGGCTTTCTCCTCGTAGATATGCGAGAAGCCGTATTGGAACTGATAGCCCACGCTGGCATCTATCTTGCCGAAGGAATAACCTATCTTGATGCCTGCTTCTCCGCCAAAGAGACTGCGGCGGAGATGGTTCTCATTCTTTTTGAAATCGTAGGTGGTGTTATAGCGGATGTAGGTGCCATCGCCTTTGTAACCCTCCATAATATTCATCGGATACATACCCTTGGTATGCATGGAGGTGAAGTACTCGTAATAGATGCCTACCTGCGGCTTGATCCACAATCCCTTCTCGTGGTAAGGATTATGGAGGAGATAGTAGCCCACATGGAGTGGGATGCTGATGAAATTGTTGTTGTATCGGGTGTTCCAGGAGTCGCCGCCGAGGTTCTGGTACAGGTAGTCGCGCTGAACGAAGCGGATGCCCGCTCCTACCGCCAGCTGATCTACGATATTGTATTCGGCACCGATGGCAGCCGTGAAACCCGGTCGCACCTTATAATAAGTCTCCGACAAGCCCGACACATCCGTATCAAGCACACTGCAACTGACACCAGCTTCTGCCTCCACCTTCCAGCGGTAGGAGCTCTGCTGTGCCAGAATGCCTTGGCAGCAGAAGCCAAGGGCTATGGATAAATATACCTTTCTCATAAAAATGGGGTAGTTTGGGGTGAAAAAAGTCTTAATAGAGAAGAAGCAATCCGGCAAACGCAGAATAGAGTATCATGCGGATGGGATTGATCTTCATTACCTTCACACCGATAAAGGTGGCAAAGAAGAGGGCGATGGAGATATAGAAATGCCAGGGATTGGCTGGCGTAGAGAAGTTCTCGCCATTCATCAGGAGCAGGGCTGCGGCTCCTACTAGACCGACGATGGCTGGGCGGAGACCGATGAAAATGCTCTGGACGGCTGAGGTGTTCATATACTTGTACAGCATCTTGCTGATAAGAATCATCAAAACCAAGGA
>ERZ791878.970-NODE-970-length-14731-cov-3.145816_pt1 | contig 14731 bp, 10 predicted proteins | sample MGYA00510277_ERZ791878 | MGnify/ENA primary metagenome ERZ791878 (study PRJEB30046, sample SAMN00792094) | human gut metagenome | study: EMG produced TPA metagenomics assembly of the A metagenome-wide association study of gut microbiota in type 2...
AATCCTACACATCTACTCGCTATATCATCGCACAAAACAGAAAGTTATTTTTTAGATATGCCCTATCATCTCATAAATAAAAGAACGGAGAGTCGAATTCGGCTCTCCGTTCCACCACGAATCTAAATTCTTACTTATTTATTCCTCAACTTTGAAAGCATCGATCTCACGGATACCGGGAAGACCATAGTTAGCTTTTTTAAGACCGTTAACATAAACAGTCATACCAATTCTCTCCGGATGGCCTTCAAGTTTAGCAGCATCTCTCAAACTCTTAGCGGCATCAGTATCATTTAATTTTACCAAAAGACATTTCGAACCATCTGTCTCTTCTGCATTATCTGCAATAAATACTTGGCTATAACCAGTAAATTCAGCAGCACCGGCCCATTCTATATCTCCGGCTTGTTTAGCTTCATCGAACGATTTATACCCAGTCTTTGAAGGTCCATTTTTAATACAACCCACAACATATCCTTTAACCGCAAAAGTTTCGCCATTTGCAATTTCCAAAGCCTCGGCAACAGTTTTAGCTTTTGTCCAATCCACTTCGGGAGTAGGATCAGGCTCTTCGCCGGCTTCAACGAAATGTTCTACTTGATTACGTCCGAAAGCGAAATCATCTATGCAATAAGTAGTAGATTTCGATTTGCCTCCTTCGGCCACATAATGGAACCCGATATAAACGATATCGCCTTTTCCTTCCAAGCTGATATCGCCCGAAGCCACCCATTTGAAATTGCCATCGGCAGAAGTAGCAATCTTCACATCAAGTTTTTCCTTGCTCGAAGCGGTAGATTTAGGCTCGTTCAACACATAAACTTCAAGTTTGGTAGATGCTTGCCAATAGGAACCTTCACTATAAAAAGAGAAGATTTTTTTAGCCGCATCCTTTACATTCAAAGCCGGAGAAATCATCCACCAGTCATAAGCCAAACCGGCATTTTTATCGGTGCTATCGTGAGCGGTAGCCTGAATATATTTATCTACCGAGTTATCGGTCTTATTCGTAAAAATCTTACTTTGCCATGTACGGTCATCGTCAGACGGGGAAATAATCTCGTGAGTCCAACCCGGGCACAATTCACTGATAGGCGTATAATCTGCCTCGATATTGTTGAACTGATAAATCGTATCTTTCACAACAACCGACGGAGTACTAGGATTTCCTCCCTCACCTCCATCGCCACCCGTACAGGGCAGATCCTCGTCTTCACTGTTCGAACAAGCGGAGAATCCGGCAACTGTCATAGCTGCCATAAAAATCCATGCAAATTTTCTCATCTTTTTCATATTAAAATTTATTTGGGGTTAAAAATATTATTACGATTCATGCAAAAATAGATTGCTCCTCGGCATAGCCAATTTCATTTGATTTCGCGCCCGACTCACCCTATTGAGGGAAATCGAATCCTTTGAGATCGGCAAACGGCTTATCCAGCGACCGTACGGTCAACTGCCAAGTTCCGTCATAGGCCTCGTTATCTTGGAACCACCCCGCAATCGCAGTAATTTCTCCTTTGTTGTCGCTACCGGGGGTAGGAATGCGACGATCGGCAAACCGGGCGTATTCACTGGTTGAGATATATACATCTACCGTATTGCCACTGTCATCGGCAATCACCCGAGAACGCGGAAACCCGATATTATATTTTTTATCGGCACTATAAGTAGAAGGCGCAAAAATAGGGTTCAAAGCGTACTTCGCCAAAGCGGCCGTCACCTTATTTCCGTCCGACGGGAACGGGAAAATCTCATCGTTCAATTTCTCTCCATCGGAATCTTTGCCGGTAAAATAGACATCTTTAATCTTCACGATTTTGAAATAACCATATTTGTCCATTTCGGTGATCTCTTTCAAAGTCTTTTCTTCCACGACTATTTTAGAAGGGTCGGGAGTTCCTATCTTCTGGATATGTTTCATCGCCAGCGTATAAGGGATACGCCCGGGCTCTTCACGAATCTTATTGTCGTTGCGATATCCGCGTACTCCCAACTGGGGTGCTGCCGCATAACGTCCCAAAACCAGCCCGTTACAGCGAATGGCCACCACTTGTCCCAACGGCAACATACCCGAAAGACTGCCGGCATCGACCGAAACTTTCAAACAAGTATGGTCATCGTCCAGACTTTGTATAACGAAATATTTATATACGTTGCCCGCACGGTCATCGGTAATCACCCTGCCTCTAACGATAATGTCGTTGGGAGAATCGATCGTATCGATTGTAAACAACCCCTCTTTCGTATCGAAATTTTCGATAAGGTCTTTAATCGTTACCGTCTGGGGCCAAGCCTCATCGCTGCCCTCGGGAACCGTAGCAAAATCTTCGGGAATGGCATCGAATTCTTTTTCACACGCCGTAAACAGCATAAGAGCTGCAAATACGACACCGATATATTTTAATTGTCTCATACTCTAAACGATTTATTAAAATTTGAAACCGACATTGATAAACATATTGAAGCCCCAAGCATAATAATATTTATTGGGGAATTTGTCCACCGATTGTATATCTTTGGTTACACTCTTGTTATCCCGGCTGACACGACCTTGTTGATAACCGCCGGTAATCATGCTGGTATTATTGAGAATATTATTGAAGCTAAGGTTGATATTCAACTGTTGCTTACGATTGTTGAGATAAATCAATTTACCTACCGAAGCATCGAGCAAGAACCCGCCTTTAAGTTTCTCCTGCGAACCGATCATCTCCTTCTGATTGTAGTACTTAACGATATCGGAACCTTTATTCCCGGTATAGTCTCTAACAAGAACCGGTTTACCGGTCTTTTGATCAAAACTCCAAACCATAGAAGTTTGACCATTCTTATCGATACCGATAATGCGATAACCGTTGTAGTTCTGCTCCAATCCTACTTCATTGGGATATTTTCCGCCATACATATTCATGTGCGTGAAACGCGACGGTGAGAAATCGAGGTAATTGTTATCGAAGTAAGAAAGCGTTATGTCGGCAAACCACATCTTCGGGTGAAAATAATCCAGCGTAATGCTTGCGGCCAACTGAGGACCGTTGCTCACATGAAGACCTTCGGTGTAAACTTTTTCGGTATAATCGGTCGAAGCGGCCCGCCCGTCGACTATAACCGGCAATTGTTCGGTAAAGAGATTCATACCGTTCTCGGCGCTCATCGTTCCCATACAATCGTTGGTATATTTGTAGCTGCCATACGTTCCTGCCGCCGATATAGTGAAGCTGCTGTTCAACTTCACACTCACACCGGCCTCGACACCAAAGTGACGTTTATTCACGCCCGACAATGTATGATTTACATACGTGCGGAACTCATCGTGATAATATCCCGTACTTTCTACGCCATCGCGGAATTCCGTGAAGAACCCTGTTACCCGACCTTTTACAATCGATGTATTCAATTGATAGGTCAAATCGGCCGAAAATACTTTCTCCGATTTCAAACCTCTGATACGAGTATCTTTAATACGAGGCGCTACATAGGCATAACCGGCCAACGGAGCCCGAGATTCCGCCAAAGCATTTAACGACAAACGATTATGTCCGTCTATCTTATATACGACACCGGCCTTGATACTGGGATCTATAAAATACATCTGTTTACCCAAGCCCTTAGACCGGGCTCCAACAACCTCGGCACGACCGTTTCTCATCAAACCTTCACGTTGGAAAGAGGTATAGGATAAACGTGCGGCATAATAGATATCGAACAAGGGTAATTTCCAATCGTTCTGTATAAATGCCGAAGCATTGATAACATGCATATTGTAATTATATCCGAACTTATCACCTTTATAAACAGCTCGGTTCGGGTCGTCCAAATCATTCTGGATAATGTCCTGATTGTCGGTAAAGTCACGCTCGGCAAACTGGTCTATATCGATCCACTGATTAGCCCCCAACAAGTCATCGATGGTTTTGTAGTGCATTCCTTTCGCATATTTGGCTTCGATACCGGCCGTCAATTTGAGTTCGCTGTTCAACTGATTGGTGTACAAAAAGTTCAAAGGTATTTCCATCAAGTTGTTGTGACGACGCTCCAAAATATACTTGGCACTTCCGTTGGGATTTATGGCATTGTTGGCATAGTTCGCGCTATACATCGCATTCCAGTTAATCTGGGTCACATTGGGATCGCCGGCTCTCCACAAATCGGCAATCTGATTGGCCAATCCCTTATTCACCTCTTTGTAATAGGCATTATAAACATCGTCGGGACCATCTACCGCCAACTGATAATATTGCCAACTGGGCAAATTACGGTAATAATCGGGACGGGGATCGGGCGCGTTATAAAAAGCTATCGCCGAATTACTGTATTGGCTGTAATGGAATCCTACGCCGGCAGACAATTTGCTCTCATCGTCGATTTTCCAGTCCCAATTAAAAATTGCCGTAGGGTCATAGCTGTGGACAATGCGGGAATTACGCTTTTCTCCGTCTTGGTATCCCCAATAAGGATTGTAATAAATTCCCCGATAATCGTAAACCTCCTGTGAAACGGCAGCCGACTGTGCCCGTTTGGTCGGTGCACCGAACGTCGTCAAGGCAAATCGATGGTCGCCCAATACTTTCTCGGCAGCAAGGAAATAGCCGAAAGAGTTGTAAAAGGTTCCTTCCGTGCGTCCCTCGTCGGCCCAACGATAAACGACCGACCCGGTAAAAGCCCAACCGTTGTCCATAATACCGGTCGAGTAGATAGCCTGTCCGCGCAATTTATAAGCACGATTCGTGTAAGCGGCATTTACATTCGTACCTGCTGCATAGTTGGTTGCCCGCGTGTTGATGTTCGTCGTTCCTCCCAAAGAACCGTAAGCATATCCCGGCATTTCAAGACCATTCACGGCATCTTTATTCCTCATGGCATTGTTCAATCCTCCGAGACTCGAATAGTTGAAACGGCCGCGTTCCAAATCATTAAAGTTAAGTCCGTTTATATAGGTAGAAGATTCCCGTTGTTCATATCCCCGCACATTAAAACGCATAGGGCTATATGAATAACTGGCCGCTTGCAAATAAACATCGTCGGCAGCGCCGGACAGATAGGATGCCGATTGAGATGCGGCACTGCCCTCATCGTCTATCGCCGACTCGTCGAGCTCGAAAACATTATCTTCGAGAACCTGTTGATTGAGTGTATTGTCTGCTTTCTTAGGTTGCAAAGAAGCATTCAAGGTATTTACGCCGTCATTTACCACAAAGTCGACAGAATAAGCCTTATAATCAGCCGCCGTAAATACAACAACCACAGACCCTGCCCTAACTTTCTTCAACTCGAAATTTCCGTCAAAATCCGTAACAGCCGACACGTTCCGTATCGCAACTTTTACATTCGCAATAGGTTTGTTTGTTTCATAGTCAACGACAACGCCTCTTACTGATGCGGCCTGAACAAAAGCCGGTACGACAAGAAGCCATGTCATTAATAACCATAGTTTACGATTCATTACATCAAAAGGTTTAATTATAACTGTGTTTATGTTTACAACCCTATCCCCCCTTTTATCGAGGGGTAAAAAAGGAATTTGCAAATTAAAAGATTATTTTCCATTATACAAACTTCTACGTTGGGAATATTTATTACAATCGTGTTAAATTGTAACCCTATATAAAATGTTAATTATCGGACAAAATGCAAGAAATTTTGGGAAATAAGCTAACTTTCAAGTTATTAAACCTATCACTATGTTAAAAATACCTTTCTAAACGACAACTGCTAAATCATATCTCACCCATCGTCCTAATACATTATCTCCATCATAAACATTAGAGCTAATGATATAATATGATTCTTACGAACGTCGCATACGGAAAGATGTCTTTAAACGCATTTATTCCTGCCGATAGAGATTTATTCCTAAAAAAATTTCGCTTATTTGTCAAATTAGAGTTATCTTGCGCCACATTTTAATTTAAGTCGAAAATTTCAAAAACAAAATTCCACACAAACTATGAAAAAAATAGGATTCTTGCTATTAGCCGTATTCTTGACAGGAGTGACTGTTACACAAGCACAAAAGAAACAATACGCTATATATGCGGTAGCATTCTACAATCTTGAAAACCTGTTCGACACGATTAATCAGCCGAATACGAACGACGAAGAATTTACTCCTTCGGGGTCGTACCGTTGGGGCGGATTAAAATATCGGAATAAACTCAACAACCTTGCTTATGCGATTAGCAATTTTGCCACAGACAACAGCAGCCCGTTCAAATTAAAAAACGGACCTGCCGTTATCGGCGTATCGGAAATAGAAAACAAACAAGTATTGGAAGATTTGATTCATACCGGCGAATTATCCAAACGGAACTATGGAATCGTACATTACGACTCTCCCGATTTTAGAGGAATCGATGTGGGTCTTATATATGACAAAGACCAATTTACACTCGAATCGAGCCGCAGCGCACGACTTCATACCCCTCAATTCCCCAACCTACGTACTCGCGACCAATTAGTCGTTTCGGGAATATTGGCCGGCGAACGGGTACACTTTATTGTCAACCACTGGCCTTCAAGACTCGGAGGGGAAAAACAATCGAGCCCAAAACGGGAAGCCGCAGCCGCACTGACCAAACATTTGGCCGACTCTCTTTTAGCGGCCGACCCCGACTCGAAAGTCGTCATTATGGGCGACCTCAACGACGACCCGTCGAACCGCAGTTGTAAAACCATATTAGGAGCCCAAAAGAAACAACAAGATGTTCAGGCTGGCGGATATTTCAATACCATGTGGGGAATGTTCGACAAAGGCATAGGCACATTGGCTTATAACGGCTCTTGGAACCTATTCGACCAAATCATTATTTCGGGGAACCTGTTGGGTAAAGATCGCTCCACCCTGAAATATATCCGGTCGGAAGTATTCAACCGGGATTTCCTGAAACAAAAAGAAGGCAAGTACAAGGGGTATCCTTTACGAACCCATGCTGCGGGAGTTTATCTAAATGGTTACAGCGACCACTTCCCCACTCTCATCTATTTAGCCAAAGAGATAAAATAAATAAAGCTCGAAACACAAAAAGAGGGGTGATATTGTTCTATCACCCCTCTTTTCATTTTCTCCGGAATTAAAATATAACACGACGAGTTATCCTATCTTCATTCGATGACAATACGATAACATAAATTCCTCTGGGATAATCGGCTGTCGACAAAACAATCTTCCCCCGACCATCTAAGTATTCACACCAAACCATACGACCAGAAATATCGACTAATTCGATCATTCGAAATTTTGTATCATTCACAGCAATCTCTAAATTTCTGCCATTTCGAATGATAACTATATCATCATCTCTATCCACCTCTTCAATTCCGCTATAACAAGGATCATTCACCGCATCCGACGTTTCATATTCGATGTTACCGTCAGGACCTTTGACATAAACCAATTTATCCTGAGTATCCAACCCACTCACATCGGTAGAACAACCCGGGCGCAGCAAATCACCGTCTTCTACTCCTATCCCTTCTATCCACAAGACCTTATCTCCCGTCCAAAATCGCTGCCGAAGTGTATTGGCGATCTCTACCGTATCGATTTTACTAATTGTCGAAGATACGGATTTCTGAGTAATCCAATCGAAATGAGTGATGGTCTCACCCTCCTTTACTCCGAAATCATAAATAAGATATTCCCTATCACACAAACTCTCGACAGGCATAAGGAGTTTATTAAAAGTTATATAAACCTGTTTCCCGGATTCTCGGATAAAAGCCAAATTTTCATCGGCCGTCTCCGAACAAGACTTAAAAGTGTAAAACTTTTTATACGCAATGTTATTGACAATGGTATCGGCTTGTATCAGATTTCGATAATAACTCTTTCCAAATAATTGCTGGGAATATCCCCACTCGACACCGTCTCGCACCAAAGGGATATATTCATAATGCGCAGCTTTTATATTCCCGACCACAGCGAACAAAAGAACTAACAACGTAATTTTTCTCATAATTATCACTTTTTCTTTAAGGTAATGAAATAATTTATTTGTAAAAATAATATATATCATTGAATGAATCTATTTTTATTCAATCTTTTTACCGAGATTGCGATTTCTACAAAAACATGAAAATAGACTGTAACCCTACGCAACCAAATAAATTGGTTTCTGCTCTCATTTGCACTATCTTTGCGCAGGATGCGAAAATAAGCTGCATTCGACAAAGTCAAGCGAGCTTGCTTTTGCCCTCATTTGCACTATCTTTGCATTGAATTTTCAAAAGGGATTGCCCCATGACTCAGAAAGCGAAAACTTATATGCTACCCGTCGCAATGGCTACCGGAAGTTTGGCGGGATATTTACTCCCCGACCTTACAGCCCAATGGGCTACACTTCTGGCCCCTATCCTTATTTTCGCTATGCTGTTGGTTACCTACTGTAAAATTTCCCCGAACGATCTACATATAAAACCTCTACACGGTTGGCTTCTCGCTGTTCAGGTTATCGGTGGATTAACCATATTCGGTGCGCTTTATTTTTGGGATCCTATCATAGCGGAAGGAACTTTCATCTGCCTTTTCTGTCCCACAGCGACAGCCGCTCCCGTCATTACCGGAATGCTCGGAGGAAACGTCCCAACACTAATTTCATACAGTCTAATCAGCAATATGGCTGTGGCCATTTTATCGCCGATTATTTTTTCGTTCATGGGAATACATGCCGACATCTCTTTCCTCGACTCTTTCCTAACTATATGCAGTAAAGTGTTACCACTACTTATCCTACCCTTAGGAGTGGCAATCCTCTTACGACAATGCCTACCCAAAATCCACACGGTACTGAATAAGCGGCAATCTCTATCGTTTTACATGTGGGCAGTTTCGCTTTTTCTTGTAGTGGGCAAAGCGGTCACATTCATCATCGGACAAGGGAGGGAAGCTATACCTCTCGAAATCGCCATCGCCCTCCTCTCTTTGATCGTTTGTATAGGACAATTTTATATAGGGCGAAAATTAGGTGGACGATACGGCGATAAAATTTCAGGAGCGCAAGGATTGGGACAGAAAAACACCGTGCTTGCCATTTGGCTGGCACTCACTTATTTGTCGCCTGTCACATCGATAGGCCCGGCATCATATATCATCTGGCAGAACAGCATCAATAGCTATCAACTTTACTTGAAAGAAAAGCAGACAATGAAAGGCTCTTAGAAACTGTTTTCATTTTTTCAAATCGAATCTTTTCCGGTCGAACGACCTCAAAACTATTCCAAATTCAAACATAAAAAGCTAATTTTCCTCTTCCTCCTCATTCACCGCCGGAAGATTCTTTTTCGCTTTCACCCCCATGACTTTAAGTTTCTCTACACGTCCTATCAGATTTCCGTTGCCGGTTTTCAGTTTCTTCATGGCATCGGTATAAGCCATAGCCGTCGTATTCAACGATTTACCAATCTTCTCCATATCATCGACAAAACCGGCGAACTTATCGTACAATTTTCCGCCCTCCTCGGCTATATCGATTGCATTGCGGGTCTGCTTGTCCCGTTGCCACAAATCGGCTACGAGTTTCAGTGCGGCAATCAAATTTGTCGGGCTCAACAAAAGCACCTTCTTTTCATAGGCATATTGCCACAAAGCGTGATCGGCCTGCATAGCGGCCAGATAGGCAGCCTCGTTGGGAATAAACATCATTACATGATCGCCTTTCCCGACATAATCTTGATAGCTCTTCCCGGCCAGCTCGTCTATATGTTTCCTCACCGATACCAAATGCTGCTTCAATGCCAATCGAGCTTCGTCGGCATCTTCCGCATTGACGTAATTGACATAAGCCGTGAGAGACACTTTCGAGTCTATCACCATTTGATGATTTTCGCCACCGGGATAACGGATAATGACATCAGGACGCATCTTCCGCCCATCGGAGCCCTGTATGGTATGTCCCTCTTCGTCCCGCAAAGTTTCCTGTACGAAATATTCCCGATCTTTTTCAAGTCCCGATTTTTCGAGAATACTTTCCAATATCATCTCCCCCCAGTCACCCTGTATTTTGGAATCTCCACGCAGGGCATGAGTCAGCTGTTTTGCCTCCGCACCTATGGATTCGCTTCTCTCTACCAGTTCTTTAATCTGTTCTTTCAACGAAAACCGTTCGCGAGCCTCATTATTATAAGTTTCTTCCACGGTCTTTTTAAATCCCTCCAAACGCTCTTTCAAGGGATTGAGTATTTCGGCGAGACGTTCGTGGTTCATCTCGGAAAAACTCTTCGATTTCTCCTGCAATATCTCGTTAGCCAGTACCTTGAACTCGTTGTTCATCTCTTGCCGGACACGTTGGACTTCCTGCTTTTGAACTTCCATATTCTCGGAAAGCATTTGATTACGGGCTTGTAGATCGCCTTTCTCACGATTGAGTTTCTCCCGCTCCCGGTTAGAAAAATCGAGTTGCGCCTGCACCTCGGCCAACCGCGCCGTACAGCTTTTCACCTGCGCATCCAACACACCGTTGCGCACCTTCAAGTCTGCCGCCTCGCTTTCGCGTGCCGCCAGCGACTGCTGCCACCCTTTACGACTCGAATTATACACGACAAAAAATACCACGGTAGCAACCAAAGCCACCAATATGCCAACCCCTACTGCTATCATAATGATCTAATCTATATTCAACACCTCAAAAAATCGTTGTGCAATCTGCTCGAACCCGTTATTACCCGGGTGAGAAGCGATTTCCTTATCGGTAGTTATCGTTTCATATCCTTGCCAAGTCAATGTTTTAGCCTCGGTATTATCGCTATAACTTTCCGCTTGCACAATGGCTTTGTATTTCTTTCCACCGACATTAAAATCTATTTGTAACCGATTATCCGACAACACGGTATAATGGGTATAATTCAAGGACTGAGAGGTCGGTTCCACACGGGTGACAACCGTACCTATCGAACTGCGATTACCGGCTTTGTTAATGCCGTCTATCGCTACGAGGGTCACGGCATATTGTTTACACGCATTTTTTACAGACTTGATGACACTATTCGATACATACCAGCCATAAATCCATACGATACGAGCCCGAGGCGCATAGGCTTTTATGGTTGCTATCAGCTCTTTTGCTCCTTGCTCGAAGGCCTCTCTTTTTCTCGATGTATTTACATTATCGCCAATCTGTATAACGACCAAATCCAAATCGTCGCTCAACATGGGGTACAATCTATTATCCAACCAATTCATCTGTTGAGCCCGGTTTTCACAAGCCTCAAAATCGACTCCCGATAATTTCGTATCGGTATAGGCCGGATTGGCTTTTAAAAACTTTCTTTGGATAACGGCATGATAATCGCTCGTCGAGTCGGTTGCATTCATTCCGAAAGCGCCATTACCCAATAGCAAAGAATTCCCAATAAACAGAGCCTTATCAGGCATTTCAAATTTTCCATGATCGAAAATCAAGTCGGTTAGCTCCTCTCCAAAAAACTTGTCGCACGAGGCCATCGTTATCGACAAGATGATAAGGCATAAGTAAGAAGAGAAATATTTCATAAGCCTATACAAACAATTGTATTTGAACAATGTGACAACAAAGATATTAAATAACACGAACAGAGGCAAACGAAAAAATCATTCCCGCATAAATATTCTGCATCACACCTCTACAAACAGACGATAAATTTCACCATTCACACTTTTATAATTACTTTTGTACAAGTAACCGACAAAATTCCAACGCATGAAATTAGCAGATGTATGGTTCTCGGCCATTGCCGAAGCCGAAAACAGTGACCGCATGATTGTCGTTTCGGGACGTACCGAGATAGAACCGTTCATTCAATCGGGCAAGTTCAAAGAACGTGTTGAAATCACATGGAAATACGAGGCCGATAGTAAAGGTATGCCCAATGAGACTACCGGAAAACTGATGGAAGAAGTGCAGACCGTATTGAAACAGGCTATGGAAAAAGATAAACTGGCCATTTTCACAGGAATCTATACCGGAGACGGCGAACGCACATGGGTATTTTATACCCGCAATATACCGGCATTCGGACGTATGCTCAACGAAACTCTCGCTCCGTTCGAAACGTTACCTCTCACCATCTATACCGAGAAAGACCCCGAATGGAACGAATATCGGGAAATGTGCGAGCTTCAAGATCAGGATAATGACGATGAAGACCTCGATGAATGAAAGCGATACAGCACTGAACGTCCATTCGCTCAATGAAAAAAGCGATCTTACATATAGGCATATTCATTCTGTTTTCGGCTCAAATGGCATGTTCACATGGAGAAGACGAACCGGAAGATATTACTACTATCTCTGTCAATGAACCGGGCTCCCTATCTGAAATCATCGCGCCCAGCCAACGAGGCAGTATTACTAAATTAGCCGTAAAAGGATCTCTAAATTATAGCGATATTTCCTATATCCGCCAAATGCCCGAATTACTTTACTTAGATGTAGGAAGCGTCGTACTGCCCAACAACTACTTCCCGGATAATGCCATTTCCAGCCATGAAAAATTAGAGGCCGTGATTCTCCCTGTATCGCTCGATTCTATCGGGGCATCGGCATTTCGATGGTGCGAAAGGTTGCAAGCCGTCCGCCTGCCCAAAAAACTTAAATCCATCGGAGCGTATGCATTCGCCGGCTGTATCAATCTGTATGATATAGAATTACCCAACTCTTTGCTACATCTCGAAAAATATGCCTTTTCCGGTTGTAAAAGTTTATATACCCTGAAAATACCATCGAAATTACAACGTATATCCGACTATACTTTTTCCAAATGCATCAGCCTTACCGAAATAAAAATACCGGGAAATATTCGGGAAATAGGATATAAATCTTTTTCGGGTTGCAGCGGACTCCGAGAAATTAGCATCCCCTCGACTGTCAAAACAGTAGGTATCGGAGCCTTTGAAAATTGTACCGAATTAAAGGATATATCCTTGCCAACTACTCTTACCGAAATCAATTACTACACATTCTCAGGCTGTACCAGTCTCACTACTCTTACACTACACAGCAAGCTCACCGCTATCAACAACTATGCTTTTGCCGGATGCAAAAGCCTTACTGAAATACATTGTAAAAACAGCAACCCGCCTTTAATCGGAGAAAATACATTTCGAGACGTAAACCGCATCGGCTGTAAAATATTCGTCCCGTCGAAACGAGCGAAGAAAAGTTATAGTACAGCCCTCTATTGGAATGAATTTACCATTTATATAGAATGATGCCTACTGTTCTTTATTCGAATCAATTATAATGAACAGAAATTATAATACTAAAAAACGTATTTTTATCAAATTAAGATTTTAATTTATAATTTTTTTCATTATACTTGCATTAAACAAAAAAACAATCTGCTCCATCAACCAACAGAACATACACTATTCATATTCTTGTAAAATCCTAAACGATAAAGCCATGAAAAATACATTACTTCGAACAGTCGTTATCCTCATCGCTCTTTGCATTTATCCCAGTATCCATGCTTATGACTTTGAATGTGACGGATTCTATTACGACATTACCTCCGATTCAACAGTAAGTGTCACCCATGACCACGGAGATTTTTATAAGGGCGATATTTCCATACCCAATCAAGCTACGCATAATGGGAAGACTTATCAAGTCACGACTATCGAAGCTAATGCCTTCAAAGGGAAAGAACAACTAACTTCTGTACACATATCGAATAGTATAGATTCTATCGGAGATTATGCCTTTTGTGCCTGTCCCCTACTCACACAAGTCTCGCTCGGAGAGGGAGTCACCTACATGGGTAACGACATTTTTAGAAGCTCAGGATTAACATCTATCACTATCACCCGCAATGTATCTCAAATCGGCATCGCTCCTTTCTCTGCATGTACCCAATTAACCGAAATCAACGTAGATGAGGCAAACCCTTATTTTTCTTCATTAGACGGAGTATTAACAGACAAAAACAGAACTACAATCGTTGCATATCCCGCAGGAAAAGGGAAGCGTTATATCATACCCGACGGAATTACGAAAATAGGGACACATTCTTTTTTCGCCTGTTATCCAATAACATACATTCATATACCCAACAGTGTGAAAACTATCGAACTTTTCGCATTCGCCTCATGCACAGATTTAGACACAATCATATTGGGCAATAGCGTAGACTCTATCGAAGGAGCTGCGTTTCGTATTAACGATCGACTAAAAACCATTTATTCTATGAATCCAATTCCTCCCGCAGCCCATCCTGAGGCTTTTAGTTCATTTAGCCCCATGTTCTTCATTCAATGCACTCTACACGTCCCTGTCGGTAGTTTACAAGCCTACAAAAATGCAGAAGTATGGAAAAATTTCAAAAACATCGTGGAGAATGATTTCACAGGAATAGAACGCCCCTTACCGGACAAAGCAAAAATTTTCGGAAATAAGAATAGCATTGCATTTCGAAATATCGAACCGGATACAGATATAAGTATCTACGACACAACCGGGAAATGTATAAAAACATTTGCAGTGGACGGAGACTGCGAAATACCCTTCCCAAGCGGTATTTATCTAATCAAATATGCCGGGAGAACCGTAAAAATAATATTATAATCAAATAGGCTCAGTAAAAATCGGTGGAGGTAAACATGAATTTTAGCGAATGTGATGGACTGCATTTTCCTTCTCCCCTGCCGTGTCCCGTAGCCTTACGGGGTGTTGCGTCAGCAATATAGGAGAGACACCGAAGAAACAGTAGTTTCTGAGGAGAGGGGTTGAAAAGATTTCATTAGTTTTTGGGCTGT
>ERZ791878.979-NODE-979-length-14612-cov-14.570997_pt1 | contig 14612 bp, 9 predicted proteins | sample MGYA00510277_ERZ791878 | MGnify/ENA primary metagenome ERZ791878 (study PRJEB30046, sample SAMN00792094) | human gut metagenome | study: EMG produced TPA metagenomics assembly of the A metagenome-wide association study of gut microbiota in type 2...
GTAAATTGTTCTGCTATACTACGCAGAATCTTTTCTGAGCCATCAACATGAGGAAAAACATCGCTAACCGCATAATACAACGCATTGGGCAACACATCATACCACCAATCACGACCATAACCGCCTCCTAAATCAGCTACTCGTGGATTTGTATTATTCATCACTATATTCCAACCATTAGCACAATTATAAAAGTTCTGCACCATTTTCACATAGTTATAACCATCTTGGTGAGTCTTATCGATACCAACCAAGCCTGCTCCTAAAATAGCAGCCAAAGAGTTTAGTGATTCATGAAACTCGCCCCCATTGTGCAAAGGACCTTGGCGCACATCACCAAGTGCAGTGTAAAGACCAAAGGTCTCTTGGTCTATATTACGACGTGCGTTATCCTTCCAAATCAGAGGCCCCAATTCACCTTGGTTATTCCAATCAAAGACATAGGCATCAAACGATTTAGCCTTTTCTCGCCAGTTAATCATTTCGTAAGTTTCTGGCATATCAGGCATAGATACTATACGATTTATCTTCACTTGCTTCACCGCATTGCGACTATTTTGGGCATCAACTGGTGCTGTAAAAAACAAGGTTGACAAGATGACACTAATCATCATTTTATTTTTCTTCATAACCATTTTGTTTAGCTAATAGATTTGATTGTTTTGTTATATTATTGGATAGAGGATAGGCTAAGATCTGCAACGCTGACACTATTACTAAAGCATACTTCAGAGCAAAATCTTCAGAGATACAGTAAGCTAATGCAATAAAAAGTAACAAACCAGAGGCTCGACCTATAAACAAACCAACCTCGTGACTCATGATATAGGTATACTCATTTCTGTTTTCCAACTTTGCTACTACATCTATTGTACGCATCATAACAGGGAAATAAGCCAGATCGAACAATGGCTGAAATATGACTTTACAGAGTACAAACATGATGACACCTACTGCCGAAAACAAGATACCATTGGCCAATGTTCCGATAAAAAACACCCATACACTACCAAAGAATATCCACTTACGATCTTGTGGACGAGCTATACGACCTAACACATATACCATAATGGCTGTTATCGCACCACTGATACCTTGAATGAGACCGAGGGCCCCTTCATCGCCAACAAACTTCATTACTAAAATAGCTGGAGCTGTAACTAAAAATCCTTGTACCATACCTTTCAAACTGGCTAAAAGTAACATTTTGCGCCAAAGTACATGAAAGTGTATATGCAAGAACTTTATCTCCTTAGGCATCACAAACTGTCCTTTCCACAAAACAGCACATGCCAATAATGTCAGAAAAAACACACCTATTGTCACAACTTTATAACTCATGCTTACATCAAACAAGAAGCCAAGGATCTCGACTCCACTCATCCCTCCTATAAATGCACCGATAATCAAAGGCACAGTGATAGATGCTACAGAAAAGAAAAATGACTCTAAACCAAAATAATAATTTCGATTTTCATCATTGGTGTTATACAGAGCTAAAAGATATCTATTTGTCCAGAAAAAACCAGATGCTGCTCCCAGACTAAATCCTGCCAGCCCTAAACCGACGAGCCCCAATCCTTGTATATTCATCATTCCTGCCAAAGAGACACCACTCACCAAGATACCAGCCGAATAAAGTGTCTTTACGTTTAAGAATTTCAAAAAGAAACCATTGACCATAGATGTAAATACTACACCTACATACATGGCAAGCTGATAATAGGCCACCATTGCGGGATCATTAGTATCTCGCATAACATAAGCACCAGCAAAGATTTCTACTACAGGAAGCACGAAACCATAAATCATGTTCGTCAGTAGAAGTACTTTCATGTTATGCTCATGCGACTTGAAGAAACAAATTTCGTTCAATATTCCTTTCATCTACTTAAGATTTTAAGCTATTCAACACTTTTTGAATTGACAAATCAGCGAGACATATCACTTCATCGCTCGCACCATAATAAAGATGAATGGTATCACCATCTACAATCTGACCATTACTAAATACTACATTCCCAAAGAAGCCTGTCTGCTCATAAGTTGCTATAGGCTCCATAATAGGCTGCTCAGAACGAGCAAGGACTCGAGTTGGATCGTTCAGATCGAGAAGCATGGCACCTAAACAATATCTATTTTCGGCTGTAGCTCCGTGATATATCTCAAGCCAACCCTCATTAGTCTTGATTGGAGGAGCTCCTGCACCTAAACGAGCGCTATCAAAATGGCCGTTACGGGTTGTTGCTATACATACATGGTTACCCCAATGTACGCGATCTGGCGACTCTGCTATCCACATATAATTGCCACCCAGTTCAGGACTACTTGGACGATGGAAAGCATAATATTTATCACCTATTTTCTCTTCGAACAAAGCACAATCCTTATTATGAGGAGGGAATATCATACCATGATGTCGGAAACTTTTGAAATCTTGCGTTTCGAGCATACCAACACCTACTGCTACTGGTGATACTTCGGTAAATGTTAGGAAATATCCATCTTCCATCGTTGCCACGCGACAATCTTCGATACCAAACGATTCAGAAGGACGACTACCAAATATAGGAGGATAAGCTACATCTTCATGAAAATGTACTCCGTCTTCACTAAATGCTAAGCGAAGATAAGAAAGTGTTGTCAGATAATTCTGACCTTTATATTTGATAACTCGAGGATCTGAAGCATCCAAATCGGGGTCGTTCTTGTCAAATTCTAAGACTTTAAATCCTTCATCTGTATAAATAGGGAAAGATATTTTCCCATCTATCTGTTTCGGACGCTCAGCTACACGTATAACAAGACCTACACGGCCATCCATCATAAATACTCCAGGATTTAGTAAACATGCAATTTCCATACCTTCAATGGCAGGTACGAAATCACATGGCTTCAAAATCGGATTCAGGTTGTTTCTTTTAGTTATGTCCATTGTTTTATATTTTAAAAAAGTTTCAATTGCACTGCAAATTTATATTCTTTGTTGAAAATGGCAGTATATTGCCTTTGCAAAGTTGTATACAGGAATACCACTGAAACTTTTTAACCCATATAGATATATTTTGAACGTACATATACATAATAGACGAGAATATTCGGCTTTTCTTGCATTTTATTCACTATTTATTCTTAACTTTGCATCATCAACAACAATCAAGACATGAAAAGGATTATAAATGTATATACTATTTCCGTTGTGTTATTAATTATAAGCGCTATCGGAATATGCCAAAACCATAAGATAGAGTCTATACATATAGACAACAACAATGGTATGAGCAATAGTTCTGTCAACGTTATTTTCCAAGACTCTCAAGGCATTATGTGGTTTGGAACATGGGATGGCCTCAACAGATATGATGGTCATAAGTTCGAACAATATCTGTCAAAGACCAAAGAATCTACAACTCTCCCCCATCCTGTCATTAGAGACATACAGGAGGAGGACAGTCTACACCTATGGATAACAACAGACGGTGGCATTAGCCGTTTCAACAAAGCAAACGGTGAATCTACTCGTTTTCTATTAGACAGCCCTGTACAACTACATTATGGCGAAAAAGCTTTTAAATGCACTATTGACAGAAAAGGGCATATTGTTGCAAACTATAATACAGGAAAAATATATTTGTATTCAAAGGCATCCCATAGTTTTATGCCCTTACATGTCCCCTATATTCCCAAAGGAGACATAGAATTTCTCAGTTTTGACGCTAATAACAGACTTTGGGTAGCCAACAACAAGCAACTTACTTGTTACAAACTGGAAGGAAATAGTCTAAAAGTAATAAAGACCCATACCATACCACCACACACCATTTCACTACTACGTGGAGGAAAAGGCCATATCTTTGTTCAGACAAAAGAAAAACTACTCCACATAAACAACCAAGGAGAGCTACAAAACACCCAATTAAACTTTAATGAGAAAATACTTTGCATCAGTAAGTCACAGCAAACTATATATATAGGTACAGACCACGGTTGCTATGTTTTGGAGAATGGAAAACGCACATCCCTCCTAAAAGGCTATGCTGTATTTTCTATATATAAAGGTACACAGAACATTCTATGGGCAGGAACAGACGGAAAGGGCATCTATCAATTCTTCGAAAATTCACGTTTCATCCACTCTCCCAAGCTTACCAATATAGAATCTCCTATTCGTACAATACTCCAAGAAGATAAGACGGTATGGATAGGAAGTAAAGGAAATGGTTTGTCACGTTATCAAATGGTAAACGAAGACAGCATGGTGAACACCCACAATTACGACTTAGGACCAGGAAGAAGCTACAATGCCGTTTTTTCTCTCTGTAAAGGAATTGATGGCAAACTTTTTATCGGTACTGACGGAAATGGACTGCCATTCATTGAAAATAGGAAATTGCAAAAAATGATTTTCAAAAACCCAAAAGACGAAAAGGCCGTTTATTCTGTCTACTCCATACTTCAAGAAAACGATAGCACTCTATACGTAGGAACAAGTGGTAATGGTTTACTCAAACTTACCATCAAAGATAACCTGGTTCTACGCATCAACAAATATGGTTTGTCACAAGGTAGAAACTCTCTTGAGAGCAACATTGTATATAGCCTTGTAAACGATGGTCGTTATCTTTGGATAGGCACTCGAGGAGGAGGCCTGAGCCGTCTCAATAAGGTAAATGGAAAAATAAACACCTATCGTAACAATTCACACGAAAACAATTCTCCAATCTGTGATGACATCATCACCCTACTGAAAGATCACAAGGGACGACTATGGATTGGAACAACCCAAGGACTAAACTACATAGAGGCCAACAACGACCATGTCGTTTTTAAACAACTCAAACCAAGCGTCCATTTAGACAATGCTAACATACATGGTATCGAAGAAGATATATTTCACAACATTTGGATTAGTACAAGCAATGGCATTATACACCTGAACCCAGAAACCCAAAATGCTATCAACTTTTATTATCGAGACGGTTTACAAGGTAACGAGTTTTCGGATGGAGCAAGTTTTTCTGGCTTAAACAAGAATAGAATCTTCTTTGGTGGAACAAATGGCATCAGTATTATTTCACCCTTACAGATGGAGAAGGATGTTTTTATGCCTAAACTTTTACTCTATCAAATTTATGTAGACCAAGAAAAAAAATTCTTTCCTGGCAAGGATATTGTGGTCGACAACAAGACGCATACAATAGAGATTTCGTTTTCCGTCCTCGACTATATAGACAACGACCGCTGCGATTTATCATATTCGTTAGAGCGCGATGGATGGTTCCAAAACAAGGATATATCTTGGACACAAGTTGGAGAAAGCAAGAAAATTATTCTCAGTAAACTTTTTCCAGGACATTACACGCTACACGTAAGACAAAGTAACTCTACTCATATTTGGGCAAACCAAACGCTCGATATTCCCATACAGGTAACTTTTCCCCTGTGGGCAAGATGGTGGACTATCCTTTTGTACGCAATTGTCATTTTCCTTATTATAAGATACATTTTCCATATCAAAAAAATACACATGGAGATACGCCACGAGGCAGAGATGGAACATCGTAAGTTGCAAAGCCGTGAGGATATCCATCAAGCCAAATTGCGTTTCTTTGGCAACGTAGCACGTAAATTTACCAACAATATGACGCAAATCTATGCCGACATTTCCAAACTAAAAATATCTGAAGAAGGAAAAGATAGCCTCAAATATGTCAATCGTATTGATGCGAATATACAGCAAATGAATCGACAAATTCGACAACTGGCTGACATCAAGAAGGCAGAAACTAACGACACCGAAATTATTACAGAAGAAATTGATTTGATGGATTCTATCAAATATGCTTTCGATGATTTCTCAACAGATATCAACAACAAAAAACTTAATCTGATTATAGCCAACCGCTATAACATCGCCAACACCATTACAGATAAAAACCTCCTCACCAAGGCTTTACATAACTTATTAAGCTACATCATAGCTAATACATTCAATGATAGTTCCGTAGAGGTCACACATCATTGGGAGGAAGCATGCTGGAATATCACATACACATACAATGGCATTTCACCCACAGAAAAAGAACTAAACATCATCTTCAATCGCTATAAAGCATTAGAAAATTTCGAGAACAAACTCTCTGATGGCAAAAACGACAATGTCATCAGTTTAACAGTTTGCAACGATTTATTACAACGAATCAATGGACACTTAAAGATAGAAAAAATCTGCGAGACTTCTACCAGTTGTACGCTTGTAATACCAAAACTCAAACTGTCTGAAAAGAAGAAAGAAGAGCATCTCGTAACAGACTCGCTCACTCAAATCATTAACCACAAAGACAAAACGGTACTGATTATCGAAAAGGACGAAACTATGCAACGACTCATGACCGATACCTTACAACTACAATATAACATCTTGCACATTGATAACGAGGATGATGCTCAAAAAATGTTTGAAGCCAACACGATAGACATTATTATCTATGATCCTGCTAATAACAACTATGACTTTATAGACCAACTGCAAACAAACAAAGCTTCAAAAAACATTCCTCTCATCTTCGTTTCAACAGAGAGTGAAAAAGACACTCATGTTGATATCATTCAGAGAGGAGCAAATGCTATCATCGAAAAGCCTTTCCGAACAGACTATCTCAAAGCTATCACCGACCGCACTTTAGCTGAGATGCAACGTATGTTAGAATTTTCAGAAACATCTGCTGCCTACATACAGAAATACGACTCTAAGGAATTTTCTGAAAACGACAAAAAATTCTTGCAAGATGCCATAGATGTACTCAAAGCTCATTATGAAGATGAAGATTATTCGCTCGACAAATTGGCAAAAGACTTATTGGTAAGCCGCACTCAACTATATCGCAAACTGAAAATGCTGATTAATACAACTCCTAACGATTTTATCACCAACTACAGAATGCAGCAAGCTGAGAAAATGCTGAAATCCAGCAATCAAACCATTTCAGAAATTATCACTAAATGTGGCTTTCGCAATCGAGCTTTCTTCTATCGAGAGTTTACACGTAAACATAACTGCTCACCCAAAGACTTCAGAAATAAAAAAGAAATGACAACTTGACATACAAAAAAATAGAGTCGATATTTAGGGATTGATATTGAATTCTCGGAATTAAACGACAATCCCTATATAACACAGGCAATCAAGTCGTTAGGTTTGTTTAGACTAATTTGCGACCATCCATAATTAATTATGGTTCGTGCCCACACGTACGTATAGTTTATTTTTTATAAAAATGTATCAAAGTATCATTTTTGATGTTCAGCATCGTTATATCTAATTGATATATTAGCAGTTGCCGGCAATGAGACTTTTCGCGAAATATGATGAGAAGTATCATAAAAGTATCATAAAAGTCGCATTTTTGGGCGAAAAAATATCATTTTCGATGCAACATTTTGCCATTTTCCACGTTATTAAGATAATCAATTATTAACTTAATACCCAATAACACATGGACGAAAAAGAACTGCTGAGAAAAGCTTTTGAGTATGGCGAGGTGCCAGGCATCATCACCTACTGCTTCACCGAACTTTGTCCGATGAAAAACAACTGTATCCACTATCTCGCCTCGCTCTACAAGAACGACGACACCAAGCGGGGCCATGCTATCTTCCCCAATGCCTTGAAAGACGGAAAATGCGAGTTCTTCGCCCCACTGCGTATCGTGAAAATGGCCTGGGGATTCGACAAGCTCTTTGCCGAGGTGAAGTTGAAGGACGCTCCCCTGCTCCGCTCCGAGATGAGAAGCTACCTCGGCAGCAAGGGACAGTACTACCGATATAAACTGGGACAACTGAAACTCGTGCCCGAACAGCAGGAACACATCAAGCAACTCTTCGCTCGCTTCGGTTACAAGGATGTGGATTTCGAGTACTTCGCCGAGGAAATCGACTTCACGAGTATATGATGAAGAATCCTGCCACCCATGGTTTCTCCGTGCCCACCACATGTTCCCTTACGGACCGACGGACGGGCATCGACTGAACAAGCCTTGGGCATCGACTGAACAAGCCTCGGGCACACACTGCCCACACAGCGGGCAACAAGTGCCCAGACGGAAAGCCCACTTTTGGGCACTATACTTTCATTTTCCAACAAGCTTTCAAAAAAAAACATCATGAAGATTACAATCGTACACAACGACAATAAGAAGCAACTCCTCGTCAGCACAAAGACGATGGAGAAACTACTGGAGCGCATCGCTAAGGACGACAGCAAGCAGAGCGTAACCCGATTCAGAGACTACGCCGCCTACATCGACGAAGACTATCGTTTCTACAAGGACATGCCTACATGGATGCACATCTATCCTGCCGCCGAGTTTGCGAAGGACGAGAACAGCAACCTGAAGATGAAGGTTTGTAATGGCATCCTGCTCCTCAAGTTCAACAACATCACCGACCCCGACGGCACGGAAGGCGTGAAGCGTTCGGTCGCCATCCTGCCCTCCACCTTTGCCGCACTGGAAAGTGCCGACGGAAAGAGCGTCATCGTGCTGGTAAAATTCACCAACCAGAACGACAAGCTGCCTACTTCCGAGCCTGAGGCGGAGCAGCTCTATCGCATCGCCTACCAACAGATCCACCCCATCTACCAAGCCGTGGTCAAGGCATCGCTCACCATCGGCGCCCAGGTTGCTTCCGTCGAGGCTTCCTCTGCCATGTCGAACGAGCCTTCGCTGCACAACAGTTTCATGATGACGCTGGATGCCCACCCTTATTACAATGCCAAGGCGGTGGCGATGAGGGTAGACTGTCATTACCGCACGGAAGGCACCGACCAGCAAGCCGATTCCGAAGCGAAAGGAAAGGCAAGAAACGAGGACATGGACTGCAAGGACGAGAAAAACGACATAGCAAGCATGATGCTGCTGTTGAGAAACCAATACAATTTCAGATACAACTCGGTAATGAAATACGTGGAATACCAGCCGAAGGAAAAAGGATGGTACGGATACCGACCCGTGGAGCCGAGGGTGATGAAAAGAATGACGCTTGAAGTACAGTTGGCTGGACTAAGGGTGAGCATCAAGGACGTGAGGAATTTTCTGGAGTCGGACTACATCAAGAATTACAATCCGATAGAAGAGTATCTCTATCTGTGCCACAACAAGTGGGACGGCAAGGACCACATCCGTGCCTTGGCCCGCACCATGCCCACCAACAATCCATACTGGGCAGACTGGTTTTACACGTGGTTTCTCGGCATGGTGGACCAATGGCGTGGATACACGCATCGCCAGTACGGCAACTCGGTGGCTCCGCTCCTCATCTCCAAACAGGGCTTCAACAAGAGCACATTCTGCCGCCGCCTCTTGCCGCCCGAACTGCAATGGGGTTACAGCGACAACCTGATTCTCTCGGAGAAACGACAGGTGTACCAGGCGATGGCACAGTTCATGCTCATCAATCTTGACGAGTTCAACCAGATTTCACCACAGGTGCAACAGGGTTTTCTGAAGAATCTTATCCAGTTACCTACGCTGAAATACAAGCCGCCGTACGGAAGTCACGTCATGGAGTTTCCACGCCTCGCCTCCTTCATCGCCACGAGCAACATGAACGACATTCTCACCGACCCATCCGGCAACCGCCGTTTCATCGGCATCGAGTTGACGGGCCCCATCGACGTGAGTGTCCGCCCCAACCACCAGCAGCTTTTCGCCCAGGCGCTTGTGGCGTTAGGCAATGGCGAGAAGTGTTATTTCGACGCCGAGCAGGTGAAGCTCATCATGCAGAGCAACTGCCAGTTTGAGGTGGTTCAGCCGATAGACCAGTATTTCCGTCTCTACTTCGAACCTGCCGACGACGAGAAGGAAGGCGAGTACATGACGGCCGCCGAGATTTTCGACTTTCTGAAAAAGCAGATAGGTTCGTCGCTGAAAGTAAACAGCTTGATGGGATTCGGACGAAAATTGGCTAACATGACACAACTGAACCACAAGCGTTTCGCCGATGGAATGAAATATCTGGTAAAGAAAAGATAAAGCAGCCTAAAATGAGACTTCCATGATACTTTTATGAGACTTTTCGGAACAAAATCCGAAAAGTCTCATTTATTATATATATCTATCTATCAATGTATTACAAAAAGTTTCAAAGTCAAGAATGATACTTTGATACTTTTCTTTCAAAAAAAAACATTTACGGGCAAGAGATCAGCATCCTAAGTAAACCATAAGTCCACCCAGTACGATATACAACAAGGCGTATGGGATGGCGGAACGGAGGATCTCGCCGTCCTTACCCTCCATGTCGCATGAGGCAGTGGCGATGGCGATGCTCTGCGGACTGATCATCTTTCCACCCGTGGCACCTGTGGTATTGGCGGCAACAAGCCAGTTGCTTTGACTTCCCTCCACCCCGAAGAAAGTATCAGTGCCCGTCATGCCGAGCTGGTTGGCAACATGAGCCTGGAGCTTGGCGAAGAGAATATTAGATGAAGTATCAGAACCCGTTACGAAGGTACCGATGGCACCAATCATCGGAGCTACCAATGGATAGAAATCACCCGTCACAGCCACCAAGCCCGAGGCGATGGAAGTTATCATACCCGAATAGTTCATCACACTCGCCAAGGCTATCAGCGAACAGATGGTAACCACCGTCTTGCGCAAGTTCACCGTGGTTCGGGCCAAGATGACCATCAGTCGCTTGAAACTCAACCCCTGTACCAATCCACCGATCGTAGCACCCAGGAAGAGCATCAACCCTGCATTCGAAATCCAACCGAACTTAAAGGTACTGCCCAGCACCGGCAGATGAACAGCACTCACCAAATGCGTCTTCAGGAAGGCGTTGACTGGAGGACAGAGCGCACCCGACACCAAGATAAACACCAATATAAAGAGGTAAACGCTCCACGCCTTGAAGCTCTCGGAGAAAGTGAAGGTCTCCTGTTTCTGCACCTTGCTCTTTCTCGCAAACACCTTGGCATAAACGATGATGGCAACGATGGCGGCGATAGAGCCAATGATGGCAGGAGTCTCCGAACCGAGATAATAGCCGCAGACGAACTGCACCGCCACGGAAATCATTCCCACCCAAAGGGATATGACAAGGTTCTTGACGAGATTATGCCTGTCGGTAAGGGTAAGGATGATGAAAGGCAGGATGATGAAGAGCGGAGACAACTGTATGATGGCGAACGCCGATGTCTCGCAAATCTGCGCCACCGATGCCGAGCCGCTATCCGCCACCTCATTGCAGAGCGTGGTGACAGGCACACCGACGGCACCAAATCCCGTTGCCACCGTGTTGCCGACCAAGGACACCAAAGCCGAGAACATGGGTTTGAATCCCAGTCCGATGAGGATGGCGGCAGGAATCGCCACCGCCGTTCCGAAGCCAGCCATGCCTTCGAGCAATCCGCCGAATCCCCAGACGAGCAGCAGCACGAGCAATCCCTTGTCGTCGGTAATCGAAGTGAATTGTTTCTTGATAACCTCAATCTGCTTGCTTTCCACCAATATATTATAGCTATAGATAGCCATCAGGATGATGATGAGGATCGGGAACACCGCCTTCAGCAGACCTTCCACCACAGCCCATCCCGTCAGGGCGAGGATGCTGTCCCCCGCATGTTCCGGGGCTATCATCCCCTGTGGAGAGGCGGCGAAAAGAGCCAGCAATACAGTTACTACGAGTGTCAACAAGGCGCTCTTATGTCCTGCCATCTTGAAGCCGAGCATCAAGACGAAGAGCAACACAATGGGTACAATAGAAATAATAGATGCCATAAGTTATTCAGATTTTTATGTTTTTGCCTGCAAATATAACAATTTTCTTTGAGAATAGTATAAAGAAATAAGTATTTTTAAGGCAACAATTATACCCCAATATATGAAGTCTGATGAAAGAAAACATGCAGAAAAAAACGAAGCCGGCTTCATGTGGCAACGCAAGTACTTTCGTTGTTGATTTAAAGTACTTTCGATTGCCATAGAAGCCGGCTTCGTTTTAGGGGTTATTCCCTCTTCTATTCATCCCATGCTGTCCAGGGATTGTAAGGCTTTGCCATATCGGCAACACTGCCATTGCCGTTGTCTTCACCTCCTCCTTCTGATGAAGTTCCACCCACATGAGTGCCAGTACTTCCACTCCCGTCTGTACGAACTTGATTCTGGTCATAAACGCCAGGCGATGCGGCTATGAAATGTTCTGTTTCCATCTTCACCAATATCATAGTTGGCTTGTTGTATATCTTTTTCATTTTCTTTTCTCCTTTTACTATTATTTTTACATCATTTCCCCTTCATGTGCATTCTCGGCACACTCTTACTTACGGAGATATTTTCTGCCGTTGCGCACCACGATGCCCTTGTAAGAAGCATCCACACGCTGTCCGCTCAGGTTGAAAACCTCGGCTTGCTTAGAGGCTTCCGCTGCCGAAATGTTGCTGATGCCTGTTGTCGAAGCTGCCATCACCGCTACATGAATCTTGGCGTTGGTGCCATTGCTTGCAGGCTGTGCCGCGTTGTTGTTCGCCGCATTCCAGTTGGGGAAATAGAAATAAGCACGCATGCCATTGAACTGAAGAGTGGAATTTTTAGGCAGATATTTCAGATAATTGCCAGCAGCTGTGCTGATGTACTGATACTTCTGGCTGCCATTATCGGAAATAGGAGTCGTTGTAAGCTTACCATCTGCATCTTCTGTATATTTCTTACGACCATACAATCCACGGAAATAAAAATCGCCGTTCACAATGTTGTCGTTATACGAAGCCTTCACCTCATAAGGAGACTTAACGGTGATTGTTTTCTTTCCGACAGATGCATAATAGTTACCATCTGCGGTTTTGAGTTCTTCAGGAGTTTTGTCCTCTGAACCTTTGATAGTCTGTGTACAAGCTGTCTGCATGCCTGATGCCTGCATCAGATAAGGAACACCAGCCTTAATAGTGAGGTCTGTATCTGGCAGTTTGGTAAAGGCAAGTACACCTTTATCGCTCACCTGTCCAACCCACTGATGATCAGTCTCATCACTTGTTGCAGGTTTGGCAAGAGCAATAAGTTCGCAGCCAAAAGCCGTCTTAAATTCTTCTTTTGTCAGGTCGAAAGGCAGACAGATCGTATTCCATGCACCAGCATTGTTAACCAGTTTTGTACGATGCACATAGACATCCACCTTATCTTGAAGAGCGCCCTGTTGCACCAAGTATTCTACACGACCCTCAGCATCATTCTCATCAAGATAAATTTTGTTTACCTTAAAGAAATCGCCTTTCAGTACAATGAGTTTTGACTCGCTGTCGTTTCGCTTAATCAAAATGCCCTCAAAGGTTCCGCTGGTGCCTACATAGTCATCGATGTTAATGTTGGGCAACTGCGAGCAGCTAAAGTAAATACGTTTATCTTTATAATCAGTGCCCGTACCAGTATTTTCATCCTGTACCAAATAGTATTCACCTTGAGTTCCCTTCTTGATGGTTCCTGGAACCAGGATAATCGTATTTAGATAGGGACCATACGAAGCATTAACCGTATTTCCATCAGCATCATTGTTTTTAGCAATAGTATTCACATCATCGACTTTTGTACAAGGATAAACAGCCTTCTCTGTTCCACTTGCCTCACCATAACGATTTATGGTAAGAGTCGTTTGATAAGATGTTCCGGCAATTGCAACTGAATTTAACAAAGAACCGAGATACGGCATACCTTTCTCGCCCTCATTATAGTCTCCTATGATAGAACCCGTTATCTTGCTACCAATTGCCAAATTCCATTCAGGGAACAAATTCTTTCCTTTTTCATCATTAGGCGAAATCCATAGACCATAATTGCTATTATCGACAACAAAAAATGAATTGACGAATTTTGTTGGTTTGATCTTTTCGTCTCCATTTTTCATCACAGCCACTACGGTTGCCTCATTAAACTGGATAACAACATCATTCAATGTCTTATCAGAAATAGTCTGAGCACCATCGCGCAATTCCTTAATCGAGGTAAAAACCTTCTGCGTTGTTGTCGAACCACTTGTCGACCCTGTCGTATGAGCCCAAGCCTGTCCTGTGGTGAGGATGATGATACCGATCAACATCCATAATCGAGATAGAATTAAACTTTTCATTTTACTTACAGTTTTAGTGGATTATTTTGAGTATATTTTTTGTTCTTGCGAATTACCTTTTCCCAGATGAACGTTTTAAACGTATATCTTCTTTCACAGGGGCAAAATTAGTAAAAAAATCAAAACGTTTTCTTTTTGCGTATCATTTTTTCGCAATTAATTACGAAAACGTTTACGATAACTCCCCTTTCCTTACGTTTTATCTCTCAATCACTATCTTTCGCTTACTTTTTATTGCCAACTTCGTCATTTATACATAAAAAAGACAGAAAGCAAATCTCCCCATTCCCTATATATAATAAGGTGTAAAGGGAGAAAAAGAGGGCAAAAACAGTCATATACCACAAACGTGGTAGTAAGAATGCCACTATTATGCGATTTCATAACTCGTTTTTTCGCCGTACCTTTGCATCGTCAATCAGAAATAATAAACAATTTAAAGAAAGGACATAGATTATGAGTACAGAAAAGAAACTTCGCTTTGAGACACT
>ERZ791878.980-NODE-980-length-14600-cov-2.883671_pt1 | contig 14600 bp, 10 predicted proteins | sample MGYA00510277_ERZ791878 | MGnify/ENA primary metagenome ERZ791878 (study PRJEB30046, sample SAMN00792094) | human gut metagenome | study: EMG produced TPA metagenomics assembly of the A metagenome-wide association study of gut microbiota in type 2...
AAAAGAAGGTATGCCAAAACTCAATTTTACCAAAGATTTTTAAGTTGGAATTTGAGCCTCCCAAAAAGAAAAGAAGAAGCCGTATCAAACTCTGTTTCGAGTAATGATACGGCTCTTTCAGGCTCAGTAATTACAATCCGCAACTTTCCATCCTCCCCTTAGGAACCACTGTCAAACCTCCTCAACCTGTATTTTGTACGCAAAATATAGGGGAGGTGGCACGTAGTGACGGAGGGGTTGAACCATACAATGTTACCCAACTATCTCTTCACACCCTTAACGACTGTGATTTCATGTTTCTTGACGACCCGGATAAAATACGTACCCGGAGCCCATGCCGAAGCATCTACGGTCACAAGACGAGCTTGCGAATCGACATGCTGTCGATACACCTCCCGACCGCCTTCGTCCAACACGGAAATACTTCGGGTATTCTCAGGAACACGTACAATAAATTCGGAGTTGAAAACAGACGGATAAATAGAAGCCTTCTCTTCCGTAACTTTCTCTATTGAACTAACTCCGTTCACATTTTGAGTGACTTTGATGTCATAAGTCGAAATACTATCCGAGACCGTGAGCGTAGCGACACGTTCCTCAATACCGTCCGGCAAACGGTCATAGGAAATTTGCAAGGTGTCCAATGTCAAGCCATTCGGCTTGCCTACGACCCGACACCACTCGGCATCACTCCGAATAGGAGTTTCATAACCGTATATCGAATAGAACGGATATTTAACCGTACCGGCAGCTTTACCCACCACCAGCGGTTCACGGTCTACCGGCATAGGCGACATAACCGAATGAACGATCGAAGGCATAATCATATAAGAAGTATGATTCGCTCCCGCGGGTAAATAAGTGCTCACGTCTCGCCACTCTCCATCTTTCAACATATAAGCCGTGTTGCCGTGGTCCCGGAAATCGGCCATAGCGAACGACACATCTACACTGTCGTTCTTCTCGGGAATACCGTCCACCACAATGAAAAACTCGTCGTCGATCACCGTCGGGTCAAATTCAAATTCCGTAGCGGTCAATGAACTGCCCGAAGGGGTTTCCAATTCGAATACCCTCCACCACATCGAGTCGAGTTTCTTGCCCGGCAATCCGTTCTCGCTGGTATACAGATGCACGCCCACATCGGCAATCTGGTCGGTTATACTCGCAGCCGAAGCACTCACAAAATAAACATAAGCTCCGAATACCAATATCGGACGGGACGGTTTGGAAAACTTCTCGGCATAAGCAGTAATATTCAATTTATTCGTCCCGGGGAAAGTTCCTCTATCTTCCAAATCGAACGTCGCAGCCCTATCTCCCGGCTCTAAATTCGTAATTAGCCCACTGTACTCGACCGACACCTCTACGGTATCGTTCGATTCGCCATGTTCGTTCTCCACACGCAGACTCACCCCTTGTTTATGCATATAGCTATATCCTACGATAGGGTTTTCTTCGTGCGACGTCACCCGGGCATACGGTTCGGGATCGACACCGTCGAAAGTCCACTCCCACGAAGTAGGATAATTGGTCGAATTGTCCCGATACTGCACCCCCACCAGCGGAGCTACCATCGGCAAACGCGTTTCGCTGAACCGGAATGTAGCCGGTGGTAATATCTGCGCAAGCGGTGCGGATCCGGTAACCTTCACGAATCCCGTGCGGGTCTTCGTATCGCTCCCATCGGCATTACTTACCGTCAACGTCACATCGTAAACGCCGTCTCGCGTATAGAACACCCGGGGATTCTGGTCGGTCGATGTCGACGGCGTTCCGCCCGGGAACGACCATTGCCATGCCGTAGGCGAACCCGAGGACATATCGGCGAAAGCAATCACCTCGCCCGTAGCCGCCTCGACTTGTTCCACGGTCGATACTCCGGTAATTTTCAAACCGTCGATAGCGAAATCGCCCATATAACCACCGGTTCCGAACGAATCGTCTTTTCCGGGACCATACGTAAAACGAATCTGAATCTTCCGACCGGAATATTTCTCCAAAGAAACCGAAAACTCATGCCAACGCCACGGCTTCTCCCCGTCCTCATCGGCACTGTACCACAAAGTATCGGAGGTAACGAAATGATCGGACGATACGGAAAGAGCCATACGACACTCATCGTCGAAATTCTGGGAAAATCCCACATACCCCTTCAACATAGCATTTGCAGGAACATCGATCTGCCCACTTGTCGCCATAGCGATTCCTCGTCTGAAAAGTTGGATTGGCCCTTCTATATACAACGATTGAACATCGTCTGGATCATAAGTAGAAAAATCTCTACTGGGGTCAGTCGTACTCGTGATTTTTTTCACAGTCCACGAAAAATCCTCGGCATTGGTAAATGTCCAGCCATCTGTTCCGTCGTCAAAATCCTCTTCCCATACAGTTACAGCACTGCCGGCACTCTGACAACTAAAATCGGCAGTCACACTCGCCGCAGCCGATTGAAACAAATTCGGTCCCTGTTTTTTCCCCACGAATTGAATACGGGGAGCTTCTTTCGTAGCGACCTTATCGTGAACTCTCTCATTCATCGGCCGCTGAGCGCTCATCGGTATACTCACCCAAAGAGCACCTGTTAAGATTAGGCTTGAAATAAAACTTTTCATACACTTCCTATTTATTATTTGATAAATTTTATCTGTATCGTTTTCTCCTCTTCGGTCACGACATGAGCGATATAAAGTCCGGCCGGAAGTTGGGACAGATCCATTCGTCCGCTTTCCGATTCACAATACACTACCGTTACCCCTGCCGCATTGATAATTTGAATATCGCCACCCTTGTCAAAAACTAACGAATGGTTACTACGATCGAAATAAACTTCATTCATACACTCCAAACCATCGATACCGGAAATGACATTACTGATAATCGAACATGAACTTATATACAATCCCCACGGATCTTGGGTAGTAGCATGTAAACCGATATACCAGATCCCGTCTGACGGAACACTGAAATCTACTGTATAAAGTTCCGACAAAGTCGAATTGATTTCCGGGTACGAAGCGATCACCGTTTGGCTTTCACCGGGTAGAACATCACGGCCCAATGTCACTTCAATGGACTCAGGATAACGATATTTCTCTGCCCGGGCCCTAAATTCAAGCGTATGCGAACCTTTCTTAGCTTCGAACGGCGGCGTAAACAACCAGTCGTCGGCAGCCGAATAGGCCGTATATTTCATCTCCTTCTCAGTAGCATCATATACCCAGCTCTTCGTATCGTTATTGGCATCGACGATAGTCCATAAAGCCATCTCATCGGCACTATCCATACTCGTCTCGTACGGAAGTCCCAATGCACTGCCGAATACCAATGCATTCGAGGTTACCGACTCGCTTTCCATATCGCCCGACAGCGTCGTTACCGTATAGCGATACAAAGCCAAAGAAAGGTCATCGCTATCGACATAAACCGTATCTGTCAAACTTTCCGTCAACATCTCGCTCCCGGGATTACGGACGATTCTGTATCTCAAATTCTCCACATCGATATATCCGCCATTCACACCCTCTGCGGGAGCTCTAAAAGTGACTTGCGGTTTGCCTTCCGCATCGGTCAATTCCACATCGGTTACCGGTTTCGGAGTATCTACACCTATCCAAGGCGATTCCACCACGGCGGCCTCACCGGCATTCTCCTCGACATAACCGATGACTCTATATTCATATTTGCCCGGAGCAGGCACATCTTCATCGATCACTTGTTCCGAACCTCCTTTTATCGGATCTTCTTGTGTATAAATAAGAGTTTCGTCCCGATACAACTCCATTTTTGTCAACATCGGCAGTTGCGTACCGGCAGCCGAAAGAGAAGGATTGGTCCATGCAACCGTGGCAGACATAGCGCCCTGCTCACCGGGAGCAACGGTCAAATCGGAAACGACGGCCGGGGCAACCACTGTTTCGTCCACCGACAGGTCATCGATGAATATAGCATACCAATTGGTCTGTCCGTAACAATGGAAACCTATATGGTATCCACCCGACTCGGAAACAGAAAAGACAACCTCTTTCTCTTCCATCAAAGCAGACTGAATCGTATCCCGGAACAATCGGGTAGATTGAGCTTCCGCCGTGGCGGCCCGACCAATCGTCACGCTCAAATCCTTATAACTTTCCTCAGAAGCCGCATTTTCAAGCCCGGTTTTGAAAAGTAGTTTATAATTCTTCCCGGCCACCAAATTCAATTTAGGCGTAATAAGCCATTCATCGGCATCACTACCGCCCCAATACTGAACCATTTTTTTCGAGCTATCATATTTCCAAGTCGAATTATCCCCGTTGGCACTCAGTATAGTAAACAAATCGAGCGATGATTCGGTATCGAAACTCTCGCTATACGGTAATTCTTTCGCTCCTCCGGCAACAACCTTATTGGAAGCGACCGATACGCTCGCTTTACCATCGAACATTGCGACGACCGTATAAACATAACTGCCCAATTCCAGGACTTCATCGATATAAGGGAATGGTCCCGCAAAACTTTCGGACAAGACACCACCCGGGGTACGGCCGATTTCATACGTAAGCGCCTCGGTATCGATATATCCACCGTTCTTTCCGACTGTCGGTGGCGTAAACGAAAGGCTCACAGTCGCATCTTCTGCCAAAGCCACCAAATCGGTAACTGCCGCAGGAGTATCATTCCCTATCCACGGGGAAGTAACGGTCGTTGCTGAGCCCTGAGAATCCCCGAACGTATTATATGCGACCACTTTATATGTATAATTTCCGGCTGTCTCGATAGAAGAATCTATCCAACCAGCTTTTCCTCCCACAGTAGCCGTATCGAGAGTAGCGACCAAATCTGTCCCCCGATATATTTTAGCGCCCAAGAGGTTCGAAAGCGCACCGCCCAAATGGTCGGACGAAGGCCATGTCCATGAAAGAGTCGCCGACATCGCTCCCCTCTCCCCCGCAACGATGGAAAGGTCTGTAATTTGTGCCGGATAAACGGGAGCCTCTTCGATAACGATCTTCTGGAAATAGAGATCGCCATTATACGATTCGCTGTAACAACGCAATCCCACATAAAAAACACCGCTCTCCGCCGGTGAAAACGTCCCCGATTTTTCCACGAACAATCTACTTTGAAAAGATTCGTCATAAACCAACCGGGTCGTCAGCCCTTCTACCGTAGGCGCCGTCCCTATTTTCAATTCTATTTTTTGTTTATCCGAACCAAATGTAGAAGAATGCTTCACATAAGCCGACACCTTATAGGCTTTCCCGGCTTCGAGGGTCACCGCCGGAGCGATTAGCCAATCATCGGCGGCATTACTCTTATCTTGCGTATACATCGCATTGCCATCGTTATAGGCCCACGTATTGGCACTTACGTCGCTATTGACATCGATCACTGTCCAATCACGAGCAAAAGTCTCGGCATCGGTTATTTCCAACGTACAAGGAGGAACAGTCTGAGCCCACCCTACCGAAAAACAATAGAAAAGAAAAAGAACAGAAGTAATTTTTTTCATAGCTATTCTATTTTAATTAATATGAAGAAAAAGCATCTTTTATTCAAAAACTATCGAAATGCCATCTCGAATGCAAAGCCTCTCTACTCTCCCACTCCTAAAAACAGGCAACCGAAAACAACGAAAATTGAGTTTTACATAGTCGAATTTAATCTTATCTATATGCAAATATAATATTATTATTTTACAATCTGCAATCATTCTTTGATTATTTTTTTTGAAAAATATAACAATCATCTTCTTTTAAAAAAATATGACAACATTCATCGGCATTTTGCGGCAAATTGGAAAAGCCCGATATTCGTATAAATCGAGGGCGTAAGCAATCCGACAGGGAAAACAAATACATTTGTTCGATAAAGTCTCTTTCCTTTTTCCGTATCTTTGTCCCATAAAAAAACGGCATATCATGAACCTCTATCTGTTCAATCCCGAAAACGACTTGGCCATAGCCTTCGGTGGAGAAAATTACACCCCTCCACCGGCAGCGCAACTCATCGGGAAAGAACTCTCCGCACTTCCCCTTTGGTATGCCGACGACGACTCCACGATATACATACCCGATAAATTACCGTCCGATTTTCTTCACACATTAGCCCCGTTCCATTTAAAGATTTCTACGGTAACACCCGACCGGCTCGATGGAGCACAAGTAAAACAGATACATGTTTGGGGGTGGAACCGCGATTTGATAAAACGTTTGAGATTAGCGGGAATCGATAAAACCCTATTACCGTCCGCACGACAATGCGATACCATTCGGGAACTATCCCACCGAAAATTTTCCGCCGAAATCGGGAAATACCTTCGCAACCGCATCGATTACCCTTTTCCCGAACTTCCGGTAGAACTACACACAGCCGACGAGATTCGATCCTTCACAGAACAATCCGATCGTAAAATCCTGAAAGCCCCGTGGTCGGGTAGCGGGCGCGGACTCTATTGGAATCTTTACGGATATGACACGGCATTGGCTCGATGGAGCAACGGAGTATTGCAGAAACAAGGCATGCTTATGGGCGAACCGGTCTATGACAAAATCAGCGACTGGGCCATGGAGTTTCACAGCGACGGATCCGAAGTAAAATTCGCCGGATATTCCTCGTTCCTCACCGACCGTCACGGAGCATATAAAGAAAACCGGTTGGCAAGCGATGCCGTCTTAGAACTCCAACTGACCCATGCCGTCGGCCTCGAAATCATCACTGCCGTCAAAAAATCGCTCATCGACTTTTTCACCGAACGCATAGCCCCGTACTACACCGGATATTTCGGGGTAGACATGATGGCCTATCGCGACAAACGAGGAAACACACTCTTGCACCCGTTCGTCGAACTCAATCTACGCATGAATATGGGTATGGTCGCACGCAAACTCGCCGACCGCTTTTTGCCGCCGGAGACGGAAGGGCGATACCGTGTAGACTATTATCCCAAACCGGGAGAACTCCACAACGACCACATCGCCCGACTAAAAACAAATCCACCCCGCATAACCGACGGGAAACTCCTGCGCGGATACCTCGCACTCACTCCGGTTTCCCCCCACAGCCGATACAGGGCAAGTATAGAAATCTAAATCCCCATATGTCCCTCTGCGTCAAAATGAACTACTGTAATTAAAATAAGAGAAGGGAAAACACACTTTAAATAAAACACCGGTTGGATATACCGCCCACATAAGCCATCTAAAAAAATAAACGAGCTGCAAATTCAAAAACATATACGATTGAAATATAATATTTTCCAATCCCTCCGGCTTTCGGACTCCTCCCCTATGTTTTGCAATGCAAAACATAGGGGAGGAGTGCACAATGTATCCTTATACCGAAACCGAAACGCCACTTCCAATCCTCTCCCCCTGCGTCTCCGTTAGGGAATATAGGGGGAGTGCCCGCAGGGCGAGGGGGTTGAAACGACGGAGAGGTTAAAAAAAAGCAACAGCAACAATCGGGTATCATACTCTCTCCCTGCCGTGTCCCGTAGCCTTACGGGGTGTCGCGAGCAGTATAGGGGAGACACCGAAGAAACAATAGTTTCTGAGGAGAGGGGTTAGAAAATAGTTAGGAGTATTTATTACCGTTGTAAAATAAAGGGGCTATCAAACAATATGAAATAATGAATAGGCAAAAAAAAAAAATTGATTGTCTCACGACAACCAATCTTTGTTAACCTTAATCTTAATCTAATACTATGAAAAACACATTGCAAATGTATGAATTTTCTGTTATACAACATAATTTTCAAACACAATTCTAGCACATTTAACATTATTTCAAACATAAATATACTTGTACTTTATTGGATCGTCATTTTTTCAAATTATTTTTCAATCCGATTCCCATTGTAAAAGCCAATCGATGCGCTTTATTTTTCTCGTTCTTTGTACAACACCAAAGGTCAGAATTCCGACATAAACAAATAAATTTGCTTCGACCCTCGGCTTACATTATCTTTGCAGACATGAAAGAAACATCGGCTCTTATCGACAAAGCGTGTCGCAACTTGAATATCGACTCACTGAACGGCATGCAGAAGCAAATGCTCGAAACGGCTATGCGGCCAAACGACATTATACTGCTCTCACCCACAGGCTCGGGAAAAACATTAGCATTCCTTCTGCCCGTACTGTCTCGAATCTCCCCCAAAATTGCCGGAGTGCAAGCGCTCGTCATCGTTCCCTCCCGCGAGCTCGCTTTACAAATCGACAACGTATTGCGTCAAATCGCCGCAGGTATAAAAATAGTTTGCTGTTACGGCGGCCACTCCGTACGGGAAGAAAGTAAATCGCTCGCCGTAGCTCCCGCTCTTATCGTGGGAACTCCCGGAAGAATCGCCGACCACATACGCCGGGGACGAATCGTACTCGAAACGCTCGATACCCTCGTCCTCGATGAATTCGACAAATGCCTCGCCTTAGGCTTTCAGGACGAAATGCAAGAAATTATCGCTCCCTTGAAAAACGTAAAGAAAAAGATTCTCACCTCAGCGACCGACAGTGAATCTCTACCGGCCTTCACCGCTTTGAAAAAACCGGTAAAGCTCAATTTCCTCGGCTCACGGAAAGACAACGAGACTATGCCGACCGACAGACTATCGCTCTACCGAATCGACTCGCCGATAAAAGACAAATTGGAAACGCTGCTTGCCCTATTACACAACCTCAAACCGGGACTCACCCTCATCTTTTGCAACCAACGTGAAAGCGTGGAACGGGTACGGCAGTTCCTCACCGACCGGGGCATTATCACCGAAGCCTTCCACGGCGGCATGGAACAAGCCGACCGAGAAAGAGCGCTTTGTAAATTCCGCAACCACAGCAGTTACATCTGCATCTCTACCGATCTGGCCGCACGGGGGCTCGACATTCCCGAAGTCAAATACATCGTACATTACCACCTGCCCGTCGACTTCGAAAGTTTCACGCACCGCAACGGACGCACCGCCCGCATGCATGCCGAAGGAGAAGCATTTATCATTCTCGGCCCCACAGAACAAATGCCCGAATACGCAACCGAGGCGACCGACTTCCGAATCGACCCGAAAGCCAACTTCCTGCAAACTCCGCCAATGGCCACATTCCATTTCGCAGCCGGGAAAAAAGAAAAAATAAGCAAAGGAGACATCGTGGGATTCCTCACTCAGAAAGGAAAGCTCGCAGCCGACGAGATAGGGCTCATCGAGATTAAAGACCATTACAGCTATGTCGCTGTAACTCGCGACAAAGCGCACGAAACGCTCACCCGCCTCAAAAACGAAAAGATAAAAGGGAAAAAAGTAAAGATTTCTTTCGGGTACTGAAAAGCACGTTCTATTTTCCTTCCACCATCTTTTCGAACGCCTGCCACAAATTATCGGACGGGACAGGAGCCGTCACGCTCACAAGCTCCTTCGAAACCGGGTGAACAAACTCGATATGACGGGCATGTAACGAAATCCCCCCATCGGGATTGGAACGCTCCGCTCCGTACTTCAAATCCCCCTTGATAGGCGAGCCTATCTTGGCAAGCTGACAGCGGATCTGATGATGCCGGCCTGTTTTCAAATCCACTTCCAACAAGGTATAACGATCGCCCCGAGCCAAAATTTTATAATCCAATACAGCCCGTTTCGCACCCGGTTTCTCCCGGTCGTACGCTACCGACTTGTTACTCTTCTCGTTTCTGACCAAATAATGCACGAGTTCGCCGCTCTCCTTTTCAGGAGCTCGTTTCACGATAGCCCAATAACTTTTCTTTACCTCGCCGTTACGAAACATATCGTTCAATCTCGCCAGTGCCTTGCTCGTCTTGGCAAACACTACCAACCCGCTCACCGGACGGTCGAGCCGATGAGTTACTCCCACAAAGACATTACCCGGCTTATTATATTTCTCTTTCAACCACGCTTTCAACATCTCGCTCAACGGAGTATCTCCCGTCTTATCGCCTTGCACAATCTCAGAGCAACTCTTATTGACAATAATCAGATGATTGTCTTCGTAAAGGACTTCCATAATTTACACAAATTTCAATCTTGTGCAAAAATAGTACAAACCGAGCGCAGAAACAAATGTGCTTGGATATATCAAGACTCCGCCTATTTTTTCGCAAGCCTTGCAAAATAGCGCAAGCCCCAAAAAAGACAAAACGAACTTTTCGTTTTTCCTATCGAATCGTAGCTTACCTTACCTTCTCTTCTCTTGCCCCGACCGAGCCCCCTATTAAAATATATAGAAAAACTTATAACCAAAGACAGGACGATAAAAAAAAATTTATTTTTGCACAGTTTTTTTGCAACCGAATGTAGAGAAATTACGTCTCTATTAGAAAACGACACATACAATGATAAAAAAAGCACTCCTCCTTGCAGGTATATTAGCGGTCTTTTCCACGACAAAAGCGCATCCCGCAACCGACAACGATACGATAGAAGTAGTTTATGCCGACACAACGGGAATCGACATCGACTCCATAGAAGCCTCGATAGATCACATAGAACTCGACGAAGTAACCGTAGAAGCCTCCGCTTGGGTACGTAAAGCAGACCGCAATCTGCTTTTCCCCAATGCCCAACAGATAAAACAGTCGAGTAACGGGTTGCAACTGCTCCAAAAGTTACAGATTCCGGGTGTTATCATTAACCCTACCGACAACAGTATCGCTTTGGCCGACAAGAACGAGGTGAGCCTGCGTATCAACGGCCGTCCCGTCGATAACAAGGATATACAAGCTCTTTCGCCCGAACAAATCGTGCGTGTCGAGTATATCGACAACCCGGGCGTGCGTTACGGTGAGGTGGGAGCCGTGATTGATTTCATTGTCAAGAATCCCACTTCGGGCGGCAGTTTCATGGGCGACCTTACCCAAAGTGTCAATCGGGGATTTGGCGAGTACTGGTTGGCAGCCAAAGCCAACAGCGGCAAGTCGGAGGTTTCCTATTCGGGTTGGTTTGCGCCCCGTTGGAATTTAAAAATGCAACGCGACAACTCCGAACATTACGAGCTGCCCGATGGTACTCGCTACACACGCACCGAAAAAAGTCTCGACGGGAGTCGTTTTGAGCAATGGAACAACGGACATTCGCTCAACTACAATTACCTCGATTCCAAAAAGCAGATGTTCAACGCGACACTCAAATTCTATAATTTTCAATACGAGAACCTTTTTCGGGGGCTTCTCACCGACCATTCGCCCGGTGGCACAACTAACCTTATGTTCGACAAAGAGAAAAATTGCCGTATTAATCCCCAGCTTAATCTTTACTATCAGAACAACCTCACCGACGACCAACTGATTATGGCCAATATCGTGGCAAGTTATGAGCAGCCCAATAGCCACCGTATCTATACCGAGGACGAACTTATTTATACCGACGATGATTTCAAGACCGGGGAACCTCTCGTCGGTATCGATAACCTTATCAAAAGCCGCACCTACTCGGTGTTGGGCGAAGTCGATTATGAAAGAACATGGGAAAACAGCCGTGTGACAGCAGGTATCCGCCACACCCAGTCGTGGATTACCAACGATTATGTGGAGCAAGGTATCGACGACCACATGAATCAGGGGAACAGCTATATTTTCGGCGAATATTGGATGCGGTTGGGAAAACATTTTGACTTCTCGGCCGGTATCGGGTATAGCCTCTATTCCTATGCACCCCGTGGACGGGAGTCCCACACCTACTCCATTTGGCGCCCCCGGTTCACGGCCCGATATACCATCGACGACTATTCTTCCCTACGATTCAACTTTGTCCGCATGGGCAGCGTAATCACCCTCGATATGCTCAGCCCCGTAGTTCAGGAAATCGACGGCATACAGCAATCGACCGGGAACCCCGACATAAAGCCCTATGCCACCTATAAATACGAACTGCAATACCAGTACAACCGGGGAATATTTTACGGAAAACTCGGCGCATTCTATACCCATGCTCCCGGTGCGATCATGCCCGAGAAAGTGTGGGTGGGCGACAAAATTCTTACTCGATACAACAACCAAAAGAATGCTGAGGAGCTACGCTTTTACCTCGATACTCGGGTGATGGTTGTCCCCGATTGGATCACCCTGAGTGCCGGGCCAGCCTGGCACCGCTACTGGATGCGGGGGAACAACTATACCCACACTTATAACAACTTTTATGCCTATGCCACCTTCGAACTTTCGCATTGGAACTTTGCGCTCGAAGGTATGCTCCAAACCAACTTTAACCGGTTTTGGGGAGAAACCCTCGAAGGCGGTGAAAATGTACACACCCTTAAACTTTCCTATAACTATAAGGATTGGAATTTCGGAGTGATGGTACTCGATCCTTTTATCAACGACTACAAAGTGAAATCGGAAAACCGGAACCGATATGCTGGATACTATCGCGAAATGACCTCAAATGCCATCAAACAAATGGTCGCATTTAGCGTGAGTTGGAACCTCAACTGGGGTCGTCAACACGAAGCCGGACAACAACGAATCGACAACTCGATCAACAGCGGCTCGGTAAACGCCGCCGGGAAATAAATATAGGAACAATACAGGGGCTATATCTGAACGATATAGCCCCTGTACTATATATGCCTTGTCGTGCAGACCCGATTACATATTCATACCGCCGCAGCAGTGGATAACCTGTCCCGTTACATACGACGACAAATCCGAGGCAAGGAAAGTAGCTACATTAGCCACATCTTCGGGCGTACCGCCTCGACGCAAAGGAATTTGTTTAGCCCATTCGGCTTTCACTTCGTCCGAAAGAGCCGCTGTCATATCGGTGATGATAAAACCCGGAGCGATAGCATTGGCACGCACGCCGCGAGAGCCCAGCTCTTTGGCGATGGACTTCGCCAAACCTATCATACCGGCTTTCGAAGCCGAGTAATTACACTGTCCGGCATTACCCGATACACCGACGACCGAAGCCATATTTATAATACTCCCGCATTTTTGTTTCATCATAATAGGAGTTACGGCATGGATAAAATTAAATGCCGATTTCAAGTTCACGGTAAGAACCATATCCCATTGCTGCTCCGTCATGCGCATCATCAAACCGTCACGAGTGATACCTGCGTTATTCACCAAAACATCGATACGGCCGAAATCCTTTACAATTTCTTCCACCACCTTGTCAGCCTCTTCGAAATTAGCTGCGTTCGAAGCATACCCTTTGGCTCTCACGCCAAAAGCGGCAATCTCTTTTTCGGTAGCTTTACCGTTCTCGTCGATAACAAGATCCGTAAATGCGATATCAGCTCCTTCCGAAGCGAATTTCAGGGCGATAGCCTTTCCTATGCCCCGTGCTGCGCCGGTAATCACAGCGACTTTTCCTTCAAGTAATTTCATAACTCTTTTTTTCATAATACAGGGACAAGACATGCGCCTCGTCCCTTTGGTTCATATTTCTATCGTTTTATTCCGTATAAAATAAAATCCAATATATAATCCTTCAATCTCGATCGGTCTATTCCCGATTCCGAAAAATTATTGCGGATATAAGGGACGTCCAGCCCCCGAAGCGCATAATGAAGCACCGAAGCAGTAGCCGTCACATTAGGAATATGAAATACACCTTGCTCCACGCCCTCGCTCAATATACTCCGCAACAAGGCCACTTCTCGCAAGTCTATACTCCTCCGGGCCTTCTCCACTTTCCAAATATCCCTGAAAAACTCCGCTCGCAATGTCCCGTTACGCACGACAGCTTCTTTCACAGCCTCCAAACGGATATTGATATAGTTGAGCAACTTCTCTTCGGGAGGCAAATCCCGGTTTGTAAGCCCCTCCAATCGAGCGTATAAATGCTTCGATTCGGCTTCCACGACGGCCCAATAAATCTCATTCTTGTTCTTGAAATAGGTATAAATCGTACGGCGACCCTTTCCCGACGCCTCGGCTATATCGTTCATCGTCGTAGCGGCCACACCCTGACGGGCAAACAACTGACGGGCAACATCGATAAGCAATTCTCGTGTACGAACCATAATCCTAATTCATCTATCTGCACATCTGTACAAAACTTGTGCGAAATTACACATTTTTATCATGAAATACCAAAGTATGCACCCCGTTTTTCCTTCATACCACGGTATTTACATTTTTAACAATAAAATAATCTTCTATCATTCAATAACTTAAATAAAATCCAAAAACAAACTACATATATTTCTCTTCAAAATATTTGCTATTTAAAAAATTATCCATACCTTTGCACTCACAAACATCGCGGGGTGGAGCAGTGGTAGCTCGTTGGGCTCATAACCCAAAGGTCGTCGGTTCGAGTCCGGCTCCCGCAACTACACAAGGACTGTAAATTACAGTCCTTTTTTATTTCCCCTTTCAAATCTAACACCTCGTCGAGTTCAAAAATAAGAATATTATACCCCACACTTGCTTAAACTGCAAAAGAACTGCTTTAACCTCTCCCCTGCCCCATAGCATTACGGGGTACTACAAAACAGCAAAGAAAAAAGACCTATATCCGACTTCATTTCCGAAGCCGGTACTACCCTCCTCTCCCCCTGTGTTTCCGTAAGGGAATATAGGGGGAGCGCCCAAGGGGCGAGGGGGTTGAAATAGAAAAAATATAGCCCACTCCCCCTACTCATCGCAAATGAATAGAGGGCCACTTC